>ERZ773243.23-NODE-23-length-202072-cov-32.342590_pt1 | contig 202072 bp, 206 predicted proteins | sample MGYA00580520_ERZ773243 | MGnify/ENA primary metagenome ERZ773243 (study PRJEB29015, sample SAMEA2737747) | human gut metagenome | biome: human gut; feature: human-associated habitat; material: faeces | place: China | collected 2012 ... | reverse complement strand
TAAAAGATGGTGTTATCATGCAGGTTGATTCTCCACAGAAATTATACAATGAGCCAGATAACTTATTTGTAGCTGGATTCATCGGATCCCCACAGATGAACTTCGTAGATGCTAAATGTAATATTGAAGGAGAGAAAGTTTCCCTTACATTTGACAATACAACTGTTGTATTACCACCAGCAAAAGCTAAGAAATTAATCGAAGGCAACTACAACGGAAAAACAGTTGTTATGGGTGTCAGACCAGAAGATATCGATGATTCCCAGATTACAATTGAAACCTTCAAAGACAGCATCATTGAGACAGATGTAACCGGATATGAGTTACTTGGTTCTGAAGTATTATTATACTTCGAAGCTGCAGGAACTCAGATGACAGCTAAGGTTGATTCCAGAACACCGGCTCGTTTAGGTGATCATATCAAACTTGCTATCGATCCTGAGAAGGTTCATGTATTCGACAAAGAGACTGAATTGACAATTACTAACTAATTCGGTACAATCGAACTGAATATAGTGCAATAACCCGGGTGCTATATGCATCCGGGTGTTTTACTTTACAGGAAAGTAATTTCCTGTAAAGTAAAACACGCTCCGCGAGGATGCGCACTGCGGCGTATAAGGTAGATGTCGCAAGCGACCGCCGCAGGCGCGAGAATGTGCCAAGGCACATTCTTTGTTCTCAGTAAAAGTCTTTTCTCACATTATATATAAGTAAGGAGTGCGCAGAATGCTTTCAAATCATAAGCTACAGACAACATTAGAAGAAATCAGTGATATATCCAAAATCGGACTTGCCCTTTATGACGAAAACGGGAAGCAGGTTGCAGCAACATTTCAGATTGAGACAGATATGCGTGCAGAGGTTGTGAATTTTGCAGCATCCATGGCAGAAAGCCAGATGCTGTCGGGCTTTCATTTCTTTAAAGTAATTGCTGAACAGGAAGTGGAATATATTCTTCTGGCACGCTCCACTAATGATGAAGCATATATGGTGGGAAGACTTGCAGTATGCCAGATTCGGAATCTGATTGCCTCCAACCGGGAACAGTCGGATAAGAACAACTTTATGCAGAATATCCTTCTTGGCAATATGCTGGTTGTAGATATGTATAATAAGGCAAAAAAGTTGCATATTGAGCAGGCAAAGCGTCTGGTTTATGTCATAGAAGTAGATGGCAGAAAAGATTCTGTTATTGTAGAAATGGTGAAGAATCTTTTTGCAGACCGCAACCGGGATTTTGTGACAGAGTTAGACGAGCAGAACATTATCCTGATTAAGGATGCAACAGATTTGAAAACAGAAGAGGAAGCACTGAATCTGGCGAAAACAATTGTAGACAATCTGCATGCAGAAGCGATGGTGCGTGTCCGTGTGGGTTATGGCAATACGGTAAATACCCTGCAGGATATTGCGAAATCTTATCAGGAAGCCAAGATGGCACTGGAAGTAGGAAGAATCTTTAATGTAGAAGAGGAAACCATTTCCTACGGAAAGCTTGGCATCGGCAGACTGATTTACCAGCTTCCGATGAGCCTTTGCGAAATGTTTATCAAAGAGATTTTTGGTGAGCGGAATATTGATTTAGATGATGAAACGATGGTGACAATCCAGAAATTTTTTGAGAACAGCCTGAATATTTCAGAAACAGCAAGGCAGCTATACATCCACCGGAATACTCTGGTATACCGTTTGGAACGCCTGGAAAAGATGATTGGACTTGATATCCGCAAATTCGAGGATGCCATGACTTTTAAGATTGCCATGATGGTCATTGCACATATGGATTACCAGAATTAGATGCCTTATTTTGCAGAACCATGAAAATTCAATTATGTAAATTGTAGGGGACAGTACCAATCGGTGCTGTCCTTTTTTCGAAAAAAACATCATGCGAAAATTGTATAAAATGAATCGTAAAAATGCACTTCAAGACAGAAATTAGTTAAAATGCACAAAAAAGAATTTCTTTTTTAGTTTATTTGCGGATAGCGAAAGTAAAAAAATTAGAATATAATTAATTATCGAAAAACTGCGAAAACGTATTCAGAGGGAAAACGTAATCGCAGGAAAGTATAAAATGAAACGACGAAAAGGAGAGGGAAAGATGAGAAAGTTAAAAGAACGCTTTCACAAGAAACATGGTATTGTAAGCAGAATCTTCAGTATGGTACTAGCACTTGCCATGATTGTGACCATGGTTCCGGCAATCGGAAATAGTATGCTTACCAAAGCAGCTTCAAATCCGATGAATGTAACTATTCACTTTATGGAACCAAGTAATTGGGGCTGGACACAGCCAGCGGTACAATTCTGGGGAAATAGCAAGGATTTGCTTTATGTGAGCAATGATGCGAACGGTGGAGAATCAAAAGAAATTCCAACATGGGGAGGAGCAAAAGCTTATTTCTTCAGTGAAGGAACAACAACAAATACAAATGGCGACAAAGATTATTATCTTACTGTCAAAACAGATGCAACAGGATTTCAGTTCTTAGATTTTCAGAATACTGGAAATACAAAGAATCCTGCAAATGATCCAAAGTTAACACAGTATACTGGGGATACACCTACTGATGTTTACTATATTACAAAAGATGGTGGAAAAAGCTTTGCATACTACCTTGACGCAGAAGGAAATACACCAGTTCCTGATTTACCAGAGACTGAGACAACCTTCCTCCTGGTAGGAACACTTCCTGGAACAGGTTGGGATGCAAGCGCAACACCAAACTTTGTGAAATCTGAAACAAACGAGAATGAATACAGCATTTCTATTAAGAATGTTCCGGCGAAAACTTATGAATATAAGATTTTGGAAGATGCTGCTTTAAATGGCTGGAACAAAGCATGGGCGCAGGGCGCAGGTGGAAGTAATATCCAGCTGGAAGTGAAGGCACCGGCAGACATTACCATGAAGCTGGACAAGACAGATGCTAATAAAAAGACAGATGTAACCATTAGTTATATTGAGGCATTGGATGTTGAAACACCAGCACAGGTAGAAAAAGGAGTAGATGTTGCACTTCCAGCAACAGGAACCTATTACGCAGGTGATGAACAGGGAAGCAAGACTGAAGGTGTAGATGTAACTTATACTGCTGTTTCAGAAGGCATCACAGTAAGTGGAGCAACACTTAAGGTTCCAACCTCATATAAAGGAACAGATGTAACTATTCGAGCATCATATAACGGAACAACAAAAGATATTACCATTCCGGTAGTAGATAAAGTTTATACTTATACTATTTACTATCATGATTTCATTGCAAGTCATATGGCAGCAGATGCAAGTTCTCTGTGGATTTGGGAGGATGACGGAGCTGATGGAGTTCTTTATAATTTTTCTGGAACAGAGCAGTTATCCGATGGAAATACATGGCTTAAAGCTACTGTAAAGCTTCCATATTATAAAAATATTCGTATTATTCCAAAGAACTATGGTGATACATGGTCTTGGCAGAATGATACAATTTCATATGACAACACTGCCAAAGATGAAAATGTAACTCTTTACATTACATCAAACAGCAAAAAAGCTTACACAAGCATTCCAGAGCTTGTAGCGCCAAGAGAGCGTTATGTAATGGTAGAATATGACAGACCAGCTGGTGACTATGATGGTTGGAATATCTTTACATGGAACAGTGGATTTGGAAGTGAAGTTACTATTAACCTTCAGGAAATGAACGGCAAGATGGTAGCCAAGATTCCAGTAAAAGATACTACAGCAGATATGATGTTATCTTTCTGTATGAGAAGAAGCACAGCAGATGATGCTTGGGCTGATAAAGATGGTGGAGACCATTATGTGAGTGTACCGGCAAATCAGAATGTTGTAAAAGCAAAATTCGTACAGGGTGAGGGAATCACTGAGGTTATTCCATCAAATGTTGGATGTGTATTGGATGGCGAGAACGGACAGATTCATTTTTATTACAGAGATGATGAGGTGCTTGCTGCCGATAACACACAGGAATCTATTGCAGATAAAGTAAGTGTTACAATAAATGGCGTAGAGCATGCAATGACTTATGATGCTGCAAATGAAAGATTTAGCTATGACTTAACTGACATCACAACAGGAGATTACTGTTACTACTACACAGTAGATGGTGTAGAGAAGCTTGACGCATATAATGCGGAGACAAAAGATTATGATGGAAAGACATGCAGCTATCGTTACTATAAGAAGTTTGATGCAGCTATTACAGCAGAATTATCTCAGTCCTCTATGGATTACAATGACAATAACGTATTGACAATAAAGACAAATCCTGCTGAAGGTGCAGATATGTCTGGATTTGAAGTGGCTACAGCAACAGTAGATTTAAGCGCACTTGGCTTAAGTAGCACTTATGCAATTGACCCAGAATTAATGGAAGCAACAATTTCATGTCTTGATACTACAACTACTGGAGATAAGACCCTTCCGGTAACTGTAAAGGATATATACGGAAATGTATATAGAACAAGCACAAATGTTACAGTAACAGAGAGAGACAAGAAGGATGGAGATTTCGACTGGGATGAGGCAGTAATTTACTTTGCCGTAACTGACCGTTTCTTCGATGGAGATACAAGCAACAATGATGCTTATGGAGTAGGAGACTACGATACAAGCGATAAGGGTGGTTCAAGCTATCATGGTGGAGATTTCGCAGGATTAACACAGAAGCTTGACTATCTCAAGGATTTAGGTGTAAATACCATCTGGATTACACCAATAGTAGAGAATATCACAGATGACCAGCCTGACGCAAAGACAGGTATGGATACGTATGGATATCATGGTTACTGGGCTAGTGACTTCACAAAGCTTAATAAACACCTTGGAACAGAGGAAGAGTTTGCAGCACTTATTGAAGCTGCCCACAGCCGTGGAATGAAGCTTATGGTTGATGTGGTATTGAACCATGCAGGCTATGGCACAGAGAATTACTTCAATAATATTCTCACAGGTGAGGATGGAAATGCAATAAAGATGCTTCGTGACAGCGACAATACTGTTTCAGGAGATGACAAGCAAGATGCACTTTCAGACCTTCCGGACTTCGTAACTGAGGATGCAGAAGTAAGAGACCAGTTGATTGAATGGCAGACCGACTGGATGGATAAATTTGACATTGACTATTATCGTGTAGACACTGTAAAGCATGTTGATTCTACTACATGGTCAGCTTTCAAGAATTCTCTTACAAAAGTAAATCCAGACTTCAAGATGATTGGAGAGTACTCTGGAGCCGGATATGCTAATACAGCCGGAGAGCTTGGAACAGGAAGCATGGATGCACTCCTTGACTTCGATTTCAATGATTTTGCAAAGGATTTTGTAGGTGGAAAGATTTCTACTGTTGAAAACTCATTGTTAAAGCGTAATGGTGTACTAAACAATACAGCAACAATGGGTAATTTCTTAAACAGCCATGATGAGGATACTCTTCAGTACAAGCTTGTAGATAAGAGTGGATTTTCAGAGGAAGAGGCTTATAACCTGATGAAGGTAGCTGCTACTCTTCAGATTACAGCCAAGGGTCAGCCGGTTATTTACTATGGAGATGAGCTTGGTCAGGCAGGCGCTAATGACTGGCCATACCAGACAAATCGTCGTGACTTTGACTGGACAGAGTTAGAAACACAGAAGGCAGACAGCAATAGCATTTACAATCATTACAAGACCATGCTTTCAATCCGTAACGCATACACAGATGTATTTGCAAGAGGAAGCAGAACATCAGTTATTTCATCAGATGAAGATGGCTATGATGTAATCGCAAGAAGCTATGGTGATACTACATTATATGTAGGAATGAATATCAAAGAAAAAGCCACTGAGGTTACTATTCCAGTAAGCGCAGAGGCAGGAAGCAAGATGGAGAACCTTTATGATGGAAAAGAGTATACTGTATCAGCAGACAAGACTGTAACAGTAAGCATTCCAGCAGCAAAGGATGGCGGTACAGTAGTACTGACCAAAGAAAAACAGGAAGATAAGATCAATCTTGACATTACTGTTCCTGGAAAAGACTTCGAAGAAGTTATTGATACAATCGGAAAAGTTGGCGATGGAACTAACATTCGTGTTACAATGCCAGATACCACAAAAGTTCCAGCAGCAGTATTCAATGGCATGATTGGAAAAGATATTACCATTACCTTCAAGCTGAACGACAACGTAAGCTGGATTGTAAACGGAAAGAACATTGTAAGTAAATTAAAAGATGCAATAGACCTCGGTGTAACCGTAGGTAAGAGCAGCATTCCGGCTGATAAGATTAAAGCATTAGCTGGAGACAACAAGACCATTGAACTTTCACTGGCACATGACGGAGCATTTGGATTTGATGCTACACTTCGTGTCAACGTTGGTGCAGAGAACAGTGGAAAATATGCAAACCTTTACTATTATAATGAAAAGACTGGAGCATTAGAATATGTTCAGGCTGTAAAGGTAAATGCAGACGGAACCGTTGATTTCAAATTCTCACATGCATCTGAGTATGTTATTGTACTTAGCAATACAGATATGAAACCAGCAGCATCTACAACTCCGAATGCAACACCTGTTGTAACAGCAGAGAAGCAGGTTAAGACAGGAGATAATACTCCGATTGCATGCATGGTAGTATTGTTATTCGTTGCAGGAGCAGCGGTAGTTGTACTTTACAGAAGACGTAAAAGAGTCTAAGCAGAGCAAAACTGCAAACAGGAGAGTTTAGTTTTTATAATGTATATCGTCTGAAATAAGAGGATAGATGGAAAGGGCAGCGAAAGCTGCCCTTTCCCCTTTTAACCCTCTTGGATAAATAAAAGAACAAAAGGAATAAATCCAGGCAGAAGATTGACATACTATTCCTAAGGTGTTATTCTTAGTTCCGACTGAATTACTTGGAAATAGGACGAAAATAGCTGATAAAGCAAATTGATAAAGGAGGAAAACCGATGGAATTAATCTATCTGGACAATGCGGCAACAACAAGAACGGACGAGCGGGTAGTGGAGGCAATGCTACCTTATTTTACCCGGTATTATGGAAATGCATCTACCATTTATGCATTAGGTGAGGAAAGCCGCAAGGCAGTAACAAAGGCCAGAGATATTATTGCAGCAGGAATCGGTGCGAAACCGGAAGAAATATATTTTACGGCAGGTGGAAGTGAATCTGATAACTGGGCACTGAAAGCAACAGCAGAAGCTTATAAAGAAAAAGGAAAACATATCATCACCAGTAAGATTGAGCATCATGCAATTCTTCATACCTGTGAATGGTTGGAAAGACAGGGCTTTGAGGTAACTTATCTTGATGTGGATGAGAATGGACGTATCAATCCGGCAGATGTAGAAGCTGCAATCCGTCCGGATACCATTCTGATTTCTATTATGTTTGCCAACAATGAAATCGGTACCATCGAGCCGATTGCAGAGATTGGTGCAATTGCCAAGGCACATGGAGTTTTATTCCATACTGATGCAGTACAGGCATTTGGTCAGGAGCCAATCCAGGTAGATGAAATGAATATTGATATGTTAAGCAGCAGTGGCCATAAATTAAACGGACCAAAGGGAATCGGTTTCCTCTATATCAGAAAAGGTGTAAAAATCCGCTCCTTTGTACATGGTGGTGCACAAGAGAGAAAGAGAAGAGCCGGAACGGAAAATGTACCGGGAATCGTAGGCTTCGGTAAAGCTGCAGAACTGGCATTTGCTTCCATGGAAGAGCGTACTGCAAGAGAAAGAGAATTGAGAGATTATATGATTTCCCGTTTTGAAAAGGAAATCCCCTATGTGAAAATCAATGGAGACAGAGAGCATCGTCTTGCCAATAATGTCAATGCATGCTTCCGTTTTGTGGAGGGAGAATCCATGCTGATTATGTTAGATATGAAGGGGATTTGTGCATCCTCCGGTTCAGCATGTACTTCTGGTTCCTTAGACCCGTCTCATGTATTGCTGGCAATTGGACTGCCACATGAGATTGCACATGGCTCACTCCGCCTGACTTTAGGCGCAGATACCACCAAAGAGCAGATTGACACCACGGTAGACGCAATCAAAGAGATTGTTGCACATTTACGCAGCATGTCACCGTTATACGAAGATTTTGTAAAGAACCAGCAGTAATAGAGTAGAAAAGGAGTAACGATTATGTATAGTGAAAAAGTTATGGATCATTTTCAGAATCCGAGAAATGTAGGAGAGATTGAAAATGCCAGCGGAGTAGGAACAGTAGGAAATGCAAAATGCGGTGATATCATGCGAATCTATCTTGATATTGATGATAATGGTGTGATTCAGGACTGCAAGTTTAAGACCTTTGGCTGTGGTGCTGCAGTTGCAACCAGTAGTATGGCAACAGAGCTGGTAAAGGGAAAGACCGTACAGGAAGCATTACTTGTAACCAATAAAGCAGTAATGGAAGCATTAGACGGACTTCCACCGGTTAAAGTGCATTGTTCCCTTCTGGCAGAAGAAGGTATTCATGCTGCACTTTGGGATTATGCTGAGAAGAATGGCATTGTCATTGAAGGCTTAAAGAAGCCGAAGAACGACATCTCTGAGGGTGAAGAAGAGGAAGAATATTAAAAACAATATATTCATATTGACATAGTAGGAAAAAAGGAATATACTGTATCTATGGACATATAGAAATGGAGGTACAGTATGAAGATTTCAACAAAGGGACGTTATGCTGTCCGACTTCTTCTTGATATAGCAATGAATGATGAAGTTGAACCGGTACGTCTTAAAGATGTTGCGGAACGTCAGGATATTTCCATGAAATACTTGGAACAGATTATTTCTACACTGGTACGGGCAGGGTTTGTTAAGAGCATCAGAGGCCCACAGGGAGGATATCGTTTATCAAAGACACCGAAGGAATATACAATAGGGATGATATTGCGTCAGGTAGAAGGAAGCCTTGCACCGGTATCGTGTCTTGAGGATGATGTGAACACCTGTGAGCGTCAGTCAGAATGTGTAACACTTCGTATCTGGAAAGAATTAAACGATGCGATTAAGAGTGTAGTAGACAAGTATACGTTAGAGGATTTGATGGAATGGCAGCAGGATATCAGCAGCGATTATGTCATTTAAATGGACGAGGTCGGTGTGTACCAATGAAACAAAATATTTTAAATAATTTATTTGAAAAAAGTCTTGACAATTGGTACACATCGTTTTATATTATATTTAATCCATATCAAACAGATAGGAAATATATGAATTTAGGGAAAAGGAGATTATTATCATGGCAAACATTTATAAAGGAACATTAGGACTGATTGGAAATACACCATTAATCGAGGCAGTTAATTTAGAAAAGGCATATAACTTAGAAGCAAAATTACTTTTCAAACTCGAATATTTCAATCCGGCAGGAAGCGTAAAGGACCGTATTGCAAAAGCAATGATTGAAGATGCAGAAGCAAAAGGACAGTTAAAAGAAGGTTCTGTTATCATCGAGCCGACATCCGGAAATACAGGAATTGGTCTTGCAGCACTTGCAGCAGCCAAGGGATACCGTATCATTCTTACTATGCCGGAATCCATGAGTGTTGAACGTAGAAACATCTTAAAGGCTTACGGTGCAGAAATTGTTCTGACAGAAGCAAGCAAAGGAATGAAAGGTGCAATTGCAAAATCGGATGAACTTGCAAAAGAGATTCCAAACAGCTTTATTCCGGGACAGTTTGTAAACCCTGCGAATCCAAAAGTACACAAAGAGACAACAGGACCGGAAATCTGGAAAGATACGGACGGAGCAGTAGACATCTTCGTAGCAGGAGTTGGTACAGGTGGAACCGTAACAGGAACCGGTGAATACTTAAAAGAACAGAAAGAAGATGTTAAAGTTGTAGCAGTAGAACCGGCATCTTCACCGGTATTATCCGAAGGAAAGAGTGGAGCACATAAGATTCAGGGTATCGGTGCCGGATTTGTGCCGGATGTATTAAACACCAAAGTATATGATGAGGTATTTCCGGTAGAGAACGAAGATGCTTTCCGTGTTGCAAAAGAAATCGCACACAAAGAGGGTGTATTAGTAGGAATTTCTTCCGGAGCAGCAGCTTATGCAGCAATCGAACTGGCAAAGAGACCGGAAAATAAAGGAAAAACAATTGTAGCTTTATTACCGGACAATGGAGACAGATATTATTCAACAGCTTTATTTACAGAGTAATTTGCAGTAGAATAGAAAAAATCTGATGTAACATCAGAGTGACAGAAATAAATAACAGAACGGAGAAAAAGAAGATGAGCACAAAGAAAAGCAGAGCAGAACGTAATTTAAAATTTGAAACTTTACAGTTACATGTAGGACAGGAAAATCCGGATCCGGTGACAGATGCAAGAGCAGTACCTATTTATCAGACATCATCCTATGTATTCCGTAACAGCGACCATGCGGAAGCAAGATTTGGTCTTGCAGATGCAGGAAATATTTATGGAAGACTTACGAACCCGACAGAAGATGTATTTGAGAAGAGAATTGCAGCATTAGAGGGTGGAGTTGCAGCGTTGGCAGTAGCATCCGGAGCAGCAGCAATTACTTATACGATTGAAAATCTTGCACAGAATGGTGACCATATTGTAGCTGCAAAGAATATCTATGGTGGTTCTTATAACCTGTTGGAGCATACACTTCCACAGTACGGCATTACAACAACCTTCGTTGAGCCGGAGCCGGAAGCATTTGAAGCAGCAATCAAAGACAATACAAAAGCATTATATATTGAAACATTAGGAAATCCTAACTCAGATGTAGCTGATATTGAAGCAATTGCAAAAGTAGCACATGCACATAAGATTCCATTAGTCGTAGATAACACTTTTGCAACACCTTATCTGGTTCGCCCAATCGAGTATGGCGCAGACATCGTGGTACATTCTGCAACAAAATTCATCGGTGGACACGGAACAACAATTGGTGGAGTTATTGTAGACAGCGGAAAATTTGACTGGGAGGCAAGTGGAAAATTTGCATCCTTAACTGAGCCAAACCCAAGTTATCATGGCATCAGTTTTACCAAGGCAGTAGGACCGGCAGCATTTGTAACCAAGATTCGTGCAATTTTACTTCGTGATACAGGAGCAACTTTATCTCCGTTCCATGCATTTATCTTCTTACAGGGATTAGAGACGTTATCCTTAAGGGTAGAACGTCATGTACAGAATGCATTGAAGGTAGTAGAGTTCTTAAATAACCATCCACAGGTGGAGCGTGTAAATCATCCTGCAGTAAGTACAGATCCAAAGCAGCAGGAATTATATAAGAAATACTTCCCGAACGGTGGCGGTTCTATTTTTACCTTTGAAATCAAAGGTGATGACAGAAAGGCAAAAGATTTCATCGACAATCTGGAAATCTTCTCCTTACTGGCAAATGTTGCAGATGTAAAATCTCTGGTAATTCATCCTGCATCAACCACACATTCCCAGCTTAGTGCAGAAGAATTAGAAGAGCAGGGTATCAAACCGAATACCATCCGCCTTTCTATCGGAACAGAAAATATTGACGATATTATTGAAGACTTAGAGGAAGCATTCAAGGCAGTAGAGTAAATGCCAGAAAGAATTAAAAAGAAAAGCATGAGATAAAAGAAGTCTCATATACTTTAGAAAGAGTATATGAGGCTTTTTTTATGAAAAAATGGAAAAAGATACTGGCAGTGACGGTAATGCTGGCATTGGTATTTTGTGCAGGCCGTGGGAGCGCAGTGCTGGTAAAAAGCTGGCAGAATGGCGGCTTACTGGGAGTAAATGCAGTGGCATCTACAACAGAGAACTGGGGACTTGGATTTGGTGAATCGGGGACACAGCCAACCGGAAATGCCACACCGGAAGAATTGCGGAAATATAATACATATTATATTGGTAATGACGATGAAAAGGTGATTTACCTGACCTTTGACTGCGGCTATGAGAATGGAAATACGGAGAAGATACTGGAAGCATTGAAAAAGCATGATGTAAAGGCAACCTTCTTTGTGGTAGGGCATTTCTTAGAGACCAGCCCGGATCTCGTAAATAAAATGGTGGAAGAAGGTCATACTGTAGGAAACCATACTTATCATCACCCGGATATGTCAGAAATTGCAGATGTATCGTCATTTCAAAAGGAAGTTGAGGATGTCAAGTCACTTTATGAAGAGATTACAGACAAGGAGATGGTAAAATTTTACCGGCCGCCTCAGGGAAAATATAGTGAGTCAAATCTGAAAATGGCAAAAGAATTAGGTTATTATACTTTTTTCTGGAGTCTTGCCTATGTGGACTGGGACCCGGATAATCAGCCAACAAAAGAAGAGGCCTTTGAAAAACTTACCGGACGTATTCATCCGGGAGCTGTTGTGCTGCTGCACAATACTTCAAAGACCAATGGTGAAATCCTGGATGAACTCATTACAAAGTGGGAAGAGATGGGCTACCATTTTGGTACTCTGGATGAGTTAATCGCAGGTTCTAATTCTTAGAAAAAATTCTTAAATAAAACTTGTCTTTTTACTTCTTTTGTATTATACTCTTTGATTGGTAATACCAATCGGAGGATTTAGAAATGAAGTATTTTAGACAGTTTTTTTTAATTCTGGCAATTTCTTTTGCTGGAGAAATTCTGCATATGGCGCTGCCATTACCAGTGCCTGCAAGCATTTACGGACTGGTGTTAATGCTGCTTGCGCTGGTAACAGGTATCGTTAAGATAGAACAGGTGAAGGACACTGCGGTATTCTTGATTGAAATTATGCCGGTGATGTTTATTCCGGCAGCAGTAGGACTTCTGGACTCCTGGAGCGTTCTGCGTCCGACTATTGTGCCGGTGATTGTCATTACAGTACTTACGACGATTATTGTTATGGTCGTGACCGGAAGAGTGACACAGAATGTGATACGAAAGGGAAGGGAGAAAGAAGAAAATGAATAATTTTGCAGGAGATACCCTTTTCTTTGGTGTAGTAATCAGTCTCATTGGATATGAAATCGGAGCACTGTTAAAGCGTAAATTAAAGCTGGCGCTGTTTAATCCACTTTTGATTTCTATTATTTTTGTTATGGTTGTATTAAGTGTAGGCAGGATTGACTATGACAGTTATTATGAAGGAGCAAAGTATTTAAGCTATCTTTTAACCCCGGCAACGGTATGTCTTGCTGTTCCGTTGTATGAGCAGCTGGAATTGTTAAAAAAACATAAAAGTGCCATTGTAGCAGGAATTATATCCGGTGTCATTGCAAGTGTGGGAAGTGTGCTTCTTTTTGCGGTGATATTTCATCTGAATCATGAGGAATATGTAACCCTTCTGCCAAAATCCATTACCACAGCAATTGGAATGGGAGTATCTGAAGAACTTGGAGGAATCGTAACGATTACGGTGGCAGTAATTATCATTACCGGAGTCTTGGGAAATATGATTGCAGAAGTGGTATGCCGTGTATTTCATATAGAAGAGCCGGTGGCAAAGGGACTGGCACTTGGTACTTCCGCCCATGCAATCGGAACCGCCCGTGCCATGGAAATGGGAGAAGTAGAAGGAGCAATGAGCAGCCTTGCCATTGCAGTAGCAGGACTTCTGACAGTAGCAGCAGCAACTGTATTTGCTAATTTTTATTGATGTATTTATGATACAATAATTTTGCAAGGGATGAAAGGAGATTCAGATGAAGGACAGAGAGTATAAGAGGGTAATGGCATTCGTAAAAGATGGAATACGGAGTGGGGAGTTTCAGGTAGGCAGCAAGCTGCCAACAGAACGTGAAATGGCAGAAACACTTGGTATGTCACGTCCATCTATCCGGGAAGCATTAAAGAGTATGGAGAATATCGGATTGATTGAAAGCCAGCAGGGCTCCGGCAATTATATCTGCTGCAACATGGAAAAAAGCCTTTCAGAAGTAATTAATATGATGCTGCTATTGCAGCAGATAGATAAGGATGAGCTTGCAGAGGCACGCTGCCTTTTAGAACATGCGATAGGTCTTCTGGCAGCTAAAAACATGAGTAAACAGGATATTGCGGAGTTAAAAGCACTGGCAGAATCTATGCAGAATGCTGACCAGCAGAGAAGCTATGAGATTGACCGGGAGTTCCATCAGAAATTAATATTAGGTTCCGGCAACCGCTTCATGATTGCGATTATGCAGGTATTTTCTGAAATTTATAAGGAAAGTATCCGAAAAGGCTGGGAAAATGCAGATGCAGAAAAATTTGAAAAAATGTGGAAGCTTCATGTAGAAATTGCAGAAGCAATCGAAACGGGAGACCAGAGAAAAATCGATGCTGCCGTACAGGCACATTATGATATTATTCATAAGTAAAATGATGGTAAAAAAATGCCCGGTAGTGGTTCCTTTTAGATAAGTCTGAAAAGAACCACTGCCGGGCTTTTTACGCGAGTAGCGAGAAAAATCGCATGCTTGCATGCAGATTTGGCGAGCACCGCGATAACTGCTGGAAACCTGCAAAGCGTGTTTCCCATGGTTACGCGGGTAGCTTAGCGGGCAAGTATTTCTAAGATTTCACCCACATACATGGTGTGAAGGTTGCCATCGGCATACCAGCTGCTTTCGATAGAAGAATCAATAAACTGGTCCGGAGTCATCTTTGTGGCAGATAATTTGCGGCAGATAAATACCAGATTTCCTTCGTCAATATAGGGTGTGTCCTTGCAGTAATCAAGATGCATTCGTGCATTCTCAATTTTATTTTCATCACGTCCGGAAACCGCTCCAAGATATTTTAAAGCTCCTTTATTGGACTCATCTAAAAAGGTCAGTGAAAATGTCTCACCATTATCAATAAATTCTTTGGTATAGCGTGTATCTCTTACAAAGATGTAGACAACATTTTTGCCCCAAAGGACACCAACACCGCCCCAGCTTGCAGTCATTGTATTTGCTTTTTTCTCATCACCTGCGGTGATTAACATCCATTCTTTGCCGATTTTAGTAAACGGATTCATTTCCATAAGGTCAATTGGATATGGTTGAAAAGTATGCATTATTTTTCCCTCCAGTAAATTCGTAATATGCATTTAGTATAGCATTGTATTTTTATAATTACTATGGGTTTGCGGTAAAAAGAATTCCGGAAAAGGTTTAAGTTATGAAATTTATTGATACAATTCTGCAATTCTGGAAACTGCCACATAAATTTCGGAAATACGGTACCAGGTACGGAAATCCACAATTCCGGTAACTGGAAGCCCAAAGATGGACTGGAATTTTTCTACGGCAGCTTTGGTGGCAGGACCATAAATGCCATCCACGGTAATAGTCGGAAGCGCAGGATAGTTACGTGCAATCCGGTTCAGCTGCTCCTGCAGCATCCGCACCTTATCCCCGGTAGAACCAATCTCAAGGTTGCTGCCCGGCCAGGAAGCAGGTACACCACTGATTTCATCCGCCGTGTTGATATACATACTGCTGCCGTAATAGTAGCGCAGAATCTCAATGGTGGAATACCCCTGGTCTGCTAAGTATTTCGAACCCCACTGTGTCAACCTTTTCCCATTTGCGTATGTAGTACGTCTAAAGCCTTATTTTATGCGGGTTTAGAGGGCGTCGGAGCAGTAGAGATAAATGCTTAATTCTTTCTTTTCACTGTCATAGACAATTTTATCTACAATGGATTTTAGCGCATTGCTTTTGGTGACGGTAGAGACATCCTCACTGGAAAGTATCTCATATACATTCTTAAGCCGGTTACGCATGAGTTCCCTTGTATCTGTCTCAGATGGAGCAGGAGCAGGGGTTAATTCTGCCAGCCGGCTTTCTATTTCTGCCCGTTCTTTGAAAAGAATGGCTTTATTGTCCCGGTATTCTTCTATGGTATCAATGCCATCCCGGTAAGCCTGCCGGATACGTTCTTCTTTTTTCTCAATGTCATGCAGTCTTTCGGTGAGTATCTCATGGGTGGACTGGGCGGTTGGTTCTTCTGACTTGATGATTTTAAACTGGAGCGGTCGCACACCTTCCATAATTTCTTTCAGACCTCCCAACACGGCAGGTTCTAGTTTCCGGGCGGAAATCTGGTGGGATACGCTGCATTTTCCCTTTAAATATCCATAGCATTGAAAATTCGTGTATGTCCGTCCGTACCGTTTATCCTTATGAATGGAAGTGGAGAGGGAGCGCCCGCAGGTGTGGCACTTTACCATGCCGGATAACCAGTGCCGGTGCAGTTCTGGTGGCTTGGCATATTTGGGCGCATATTCTGCCTTGATACGCTGCTGTGCCTTTTCATACTGTTCTGTGCTGATAATCGGCTCATGGCTGCCATCTCTTATAATCCACTCGGATTCATCTTTTAAAGCCTTGTTATCGTTAGAATGACGGTTCCAGACGGATTTCCCGATATAAGTAGGGTTGCTTAAAATGTAGCCGATACTCCGCCGCTCAAATGGCTTCTTATGTGAGGTAAGATAGCCGAGGTCATTTAAGTGTTTTGCAATTGCAAACATACTGGCACCGTCTTCAGTATACATATCAAATATTATATGTACGATATGCGCTTCTTCCGGCACAATAACAGGAGTTTCTTTTGCGTGCATTACTTTATAGCCTAAGGGCGGTCTTGCCTGATTTCGTCCTCTTAAAGCGTTCTCCGTCATACCACGCACAACCTCACCGGATAATCGGATAGAATAGTATTCATCCATCCATTCAATGATACGTTCAATCAGAGAACCAAAGGGACCATCCACCAGCGGCTCGGACACGGAAATGACTTCTACATGGTCTTTCCGGAGCATGGACTTATAGACAATGGATTCTTCCTGATTTCTGGCAAATCTCGAATACTTCCATACCAGAATTACATCAAAGGGATGTTCTTTGGATTTGGCATGGGCAATCATATTCTGAAACTGCGGACGTTTATTCGCTTTACGTCCGGATATGCCATCTTCTTCATAGATATACTGATTGGAGATAATGATATTGTTCTTGGAAGCATAATCTAAGAGCAGCCGCCTTTGAGCGTCCGGGGATAGTTCTTCCTGCTTGCCGGTCGATACCCGGATGTAGAGGGCACCGGTACGCATGGAGGTGTTGTCGGTCATGTTATCACTCCTTTGTTAAGTGTATGAAAAAAGCACATAAATATGAAATCAAGAAATGAAGTACAAGTACTGCAACATATGATATACTGGAGGTGGCGGTATGAAGGTAAATGTTTATATTCGATTTGGTGAGGATGAGAATTATCGGAATGTTAATACATTAACAGTAGACGAAAAGAAATGCGTCGGAAATAAATTAAATCAGCAGGCAGCGGACAGAATTGTTTTAGTACCGAAGACGATGTGAAGAAAATATGCAATATAATAATAGAAAAAACAGGATGCAATATGCCGGTAGGCGAGCCAGAGAGTTCAGGCTTGCCTACCCCTTAAGTTTTAGATATAAATAACAAAACCAAGCAATCATGTGAATACCTCCTGTTTATATTATATGCAGTATTAATATATGTATGAGGAAAAGGGAAAAAGGATGAGAACATTTCAGATAGGCAGTGAACTTAAGCGTTTGTATTTCGCCAATTCTAATAGGATAGAGGAAGAAATTCTGTTTCAAAATATTTTGACAAAATTAGAAAGTTGTAAAGAAATTGAAATAGGCAGAAAACAAATAGGCCCGTCGGAAGACTTATACAAATGCAAATGGTCAGATTGGTCATTCTGCTTGGTGTATGATATTGATTATGGAACATATATTCAGGCGGATGATGAAAAAGTAATTCAAAGGTTGAAAAAATTTTTTGAAGATGGAAGACTTGCTATGGATGATAAATAGGTTTTATATAAGTAATTAATTTGATATAGCCGACTTCTATGTATAAGACACTTGAGATAGTATTTTTAGAATATTTTAAATATATTTACTTGACGTACGCAAAAGCGTACGCTATAATAATTATGACATAAAAAATCTCGTCCATTCATAATAATATAGAATATAAAGAAAATGATATTACAGTGTAAAAGATACAAATTTAGGATACGGTACTAATCAAAATACAGATATAGATACACAGGAATGTTCGAGAAGTTTTACTAAGGAATTTACAAAAAAATTTAGATGAAAAATTAGTGTAAGGAAATACAGAAATAGAAAAGGAGATTTATTATGTCAGCGATTAATATAACAAACGCAAGAAAGGAACTCTACAATCTGGTAGAAGAAGTCAATCTCTATAGTGAACCGACTTTGATTGTAAGTAAGAAGGGGAATGCAGTTCTTGTTTCTGAAAATGATTGGAATGCAATTCAGGAAACGGTATACCTTAATTCAATACCTGGAATGGTTGAATCTATAAAAAAAGGAATGGAAACGCCGATAGAAGATTGTGTATCAGAAGAAGATGTAGAATGGTAATTTTATGTACAGAATTGTCTATGAAAAGCAGGCTGTGAAAGATATTAAAAATTTAAAGAGTGTCAGGCTCGACCAAAAAGCAAAAAGATTGGTTGAAGTCATAAAAGACAATCCTTTTCAAAATCCACCACCATATGAAGCACTTGTTGGAAATTTAGAAGGCGTTTATTCAAGAAGAATCAATATCCAGCATAGGCTGGTTTATCAGGTTTATACTGAGCCTGTGGAAGTGGATGGAATTGCATATGAGGGAACGGTAAAAATAATCAGAATGTGGACGCATTATGAGAAAGTTCGCTAAGAAAAAGCATCGACGGAAAGAAACATCTTTCTGAAGGTGCTTGTTCTATTTGGAATAAAGTTAAAATTTCCAGAGATAATTGAAGAATTCAAAAGATGATAGGAGAAAATAAAATGATACCAGATTTTTTGAAACCGGAAAATATAATCATAGATCCAGAGATGGAAAAATTTGGAGCTGCAATAGAAAAATATGAAAAACATTTTGGGGAAGGATTAAATACAGAATCTTATATATGGTCGGTAAAAGAATGGTGTAAGATTGTGGATATTTGTATTAAGGAAGAAAAGACATTGGGTGAACTACTGGGAGAGGAACATAATCCGGAAGCAGATGAATGATAGGAGTAATTGTATCTTATAGAAATATGAGATATAATGCAGATGCAATAAAAATTATGGTTAAATAAGAGAAATGAGATTCCTCATAATATAAGCAGGGTAAAATAATTATGCGTACATATTATTATATATCAGATTTAAACAAAGTTGGAAAAGAGGAAGAGTTCATCCCTTATATTTATGATAAGATAAAAGGGTGGGTCGTAGACCAATCTAATATTCTTATGGATAGAATATTAGGATATGAAGACACTGAACCGGAAGATTCTACATATAGGCTTGGAAATTTAAATATGCTTGATAGAATAACAGAGATAACCGAAGAAGAAGCATTGAAGAAAATAGAAGAAATGAAGTAGATACCACTAGCCTTTAGGTCAGTGGTATTTTTATATCAATTTTAATTTTCAAAGAAGTACAAGTGCTCCAACATATGATATACTGGAGGTGATAGTATGAAAGTAAATGTTTATATTATATGCAGTATTGATATATGTATGAGGAAAAGGAAAAAGGATGAGAACATTTCAGATAGACAGTGAACCTAAGCGTTTGTATTTCACTAATTATAATAGAATAGAGGAAGAAATTCTGTTTCAAAATATTTTTGCAAAATTAGAAAGTTGTAAAGAAATTGAAATAGGCAGAAAACAAATAGGTCCGTCGGAAGACTTATACAAATGCAAATGGTCAGATTTTTCATTCTGCTTGGTGTATGACATTGATTATGGAACATATATTCAGGCGGATGATGAAAAAGTAATTCAAAGGTTGAAAAAAATTTTTGAAGATGGAAGACTTGATATGGATGATAAATAGGAGTTTTATATAGGTAATTAATTTGATATAGATTTAAAAGGATGAGAATGATGTTGAAATTTTTATTGGAAAAGGTTGTTGGAACAAAATATTACTATTCATATTTTCCAGAAGGAAATAGAACTGCGGCTGGTCTGGTTGTAATAGATTATGATAACAATTTAAGGGAAGTTATAAAAGAATCGGAAGAGGATTTTGAAAATATATATGCAATTCATGCATTGCATGGCATAAAAAGGGGACAAACAGATGGAACAGTGGCTTGGTGCTAGAATTTTAGTAGCCGACTTTTGTATATAAGACACTTTACACTGAGCCTGTAGAAGTGGATGGAATTGCGTATGAGGGGATAGTAAAAATAATTAGAATGTGGACTTAGTAAGAGAAAGTTCGCCAAGAAAAAGCATTGATGGAAAGAAACATCTTTCTGAAGGTTCTTGTTCTATTCAAAAGATGATAGGAGAAAATGAAATGATACCAGATTTTTTGAGAAGAGAAAACAAAACTATGAAGGTAGATCCAGATGTTGAAAAAATGGGAATTGCAGTAGAAAGGTATGAAAAACATTTTGGGGAAGGAGTAAATACAGAGTCTTATACTTGGCCGATAAAAGAATGGAGCAGGATTGTAGATATTTGTATTAAGGAAGAAAAGATATTGGATGAACTACTGGGGGAGGAGCATGATCCGGAAGCAGATGAATGATAGAAAAAGTTCTACTTAACAAATAAGTAGAGGGAATAACTACTTTTACCTAGCTCTTAAGTTTTATATATTAATAACAAAAACAAGTAATTATATAGATGGTTTATGCTTATATTACATAATGAAAGATGATTTAATTGATTGAAAGAGAGGAAAATGAATAAAGCAGATTTAATTTGTCGATAACAATTGACTTTTGCATAATGAAAATTGAATACTGACGGAGAAAGTGATATGATGCTCTTATAATAAATATAAGGGAGGCACTAACATGAGTAAATTAGTAAATGATAGCGAATTGTATAAGAAATTATCAGACATGTATGATGAAAACAAGGAAACAGGAAATATCAATTTGGAGTTTTTTAATGAATGTGTAGACAAAGCTTTAGATTATAACAAAAGAGAAATAAAATATGTTATATTTACACTTAAATTATTAAATGAAGATAGTGATACGGCAAGTGATATTGCAAATGGGATTTTGAAAGCAGCAAAAGCAATTGTAGGAGATAGCTATAAGGCATCCTTCATTATAGCAGTTTTAGAAACGACATTGGATGAAAAACCGTGAACGGAGGAAGTGATAGTGGACAAACTGGGATACAAAATATCTGAAGAATATAGCCATGAACTTAATGATATTGGAAATAAGTTAGATCAATTGGAACGTGGAAGGATATATGAACTTAGTGGAGCTCAAATGGATGGGTATTTATCAACGAATGTTAGCCAATTAAGAAAAATGATTAATGATTTGCTGAATAAGATTCAGACTGGTAAAGAAGGAATAGCCACAGAGTTGGGAAATATTATGAAAAATCTTAAATAAACATTATTAATACCGTCAGTATTTCACTGGCGGTATTTTTATATCCAAAAACAGGAGAATTGGAAATGGGAATAGTGTGAAGGATACAGTTCCAATGACACTGAAGGAAATTGCGGATAGAGAATGCGCAGAAGATGAGCAAGTAGCGGTATTAGTAATACTGGCAAGAGATATGGTACGGAGTATACAACCATTGCACAGTTTGGAAATGAAATAGCAATCCGAGCCAATGAAGGGGAGAGAAGGCTCCAATGGAAATAATGGTACTAGGACGTGTATATGCTACAGTAGACAAGTTTAACGATATCAAATATATCACATTTCATGATGTACAAAGGGAGAGGGTAAGGCAGATTGATGTAAAAGGAAGAACACATGTTGGAGCATTGCTACACACGTATAACGGATATGAACATGATGAATATGGAATATATTCTGGATTGTATGGAAAAGAAGAAAAGTTGGTAAATAATGTATTATAGCAGTGGGAACGTAAACGAAAGAAATTGAATTTATAAATGGGATATGGTACATTTAAGGTGCAAGGGCAATAGTTCAAGAAGGAGAACGCTGCGGCGGAACGACGTTTCCGAACAACCGTAGAAATCCCGGTGCAACTCCGGGTGACTTACATAAGGTAGAAGATAGTTTAGGCTGGCAGAACAGGTTGATAGACAAGGCATCGGTTCAATTCCGGTTGACTACCAAGAGGATATATCATAACGGTATATCCTTTTTATGTTTGAAAAATAATAAGGATGAGATTTTTTAATATAAAAAATGGAGGTGACTGAATGAAGCTGAGTAAAACGGTCAGAAGGCTGCCGAAGTATAAATCTAGAGAAGAAAAGATAGAAGAGTAATGGTGTTAATACAACTATGAAAATCCCAGAGCAGATAGAGAGGATTGGAAATGTCAAATAATACAAGATATTTAGTTCTTACAGATTATGATAATAGAGGAACAGTTATTTAAGCAGGAAGGAAGAAAATTTTATGAATATAAGGATGATGAATGGGTAAGACGTGGGCTTGGAATTGGATATTTTTTACCAGATGAGCCAGAGTTTGAATGCTATGAGGAGATAACCGAAGAAGAAGCATTGAGGAAAATAGAAGAAATGAAGTAGATACTACTAGCCTTTAGGTCGGTGGTATTTTTATATCAGAAGTGGCGCGTTGATAAGTTTTCAAAGAAGATTGTTGAGAAAGAAGTTATCCCGCATCCCAAATTTTCCTTCCCTACGCAAAACCGAAAAGGTCATCCAGTTCGGGCAGCTTACCCGCTGCCCGTCACAATACTGTGTCAGAATCGGCTGGCGGACGTTCGGACGGGAAAGGTAGCTGTTAAACATCTCATCGACGATATTGGAAATGTTGGAAAAGATGTTTCTGCCGTAGACAAATTTGTGGTCAAAGGCGGTGGAAGAAGTAATGGTAAAATCATAGCCTTTGTTCCGATACCACTCCGTATATACACGGTTCAGGGTAAAGGACATAATGGCTAAAATATTTGCACGGAGAGCTGCATCCGGCCAGGTAGCATAGATTTCGCTGGAGGCAACATTTTTGATGTAATCCCTGTAGCGGACATAGTAGTCGTTGGCGGAAGAATCGCTTGGCGGTCCGTCATGGACAATGACATATTCCGGGATGACAACACGGCTTAAGACAATTTCGCCGCTTTCATTCATCGGCTTGATTTCATCCTCTGGGATTTTCGGCGGAAAATTCCCATAGAGAGTGTTGGCAGTAATAACAATATTTCGTTCCGGAGGATTTTCCACGGTGGCAGTTTCCATCCGGACATTTTGGATGGAAGTTTTATCCGGCAGAACGGAGATACCGGAAATATTGATGGGACGGTAGCCGGACGCATTTACCTGAATGGTATATTCCGAGTAAGGCTGGAATTCAGAAGGCTCCATACTATATTCTAAGGGGGGAGCCGGCAGTTCAACTGCTGCAGTCTGACCGGAAATGTCAGTTGATAGTTCTTCAATGATTTCAGTAGGATTTCCCGTATAGGAGAGACGGATGGAGGCATCTTTAATGGGGAAAAAGCCACGCTCTGTGGTGACATGAATCTGCAGTTGTCCTCTGTGCGTGGCTTTTTGCATATAAGAAAGGTTTGACATATGGAAACCTCATGATATTTATTCCATAAAGTATATGCCGGAAAGCGGGAAAACGTGTTATACTGTTGCAGAATGAATGGAGAGAAAACATGATAAATTATAAAATGATATTGCAATACGATGGCAGCAGATACAGCGGATGGCAGGTGCAGGGAAATACAGAGCAGACCATTCAGGGAAAGCTGCAGTCGGTATTGGAGAAAATGACAGGGGAAGAAATAGAGATACATGGCTCCGGAAGAACGGATGCGGGCGTGCATGCCATGGGACAGGTGGCAAATTTTAAACTTCAGAGTGCATATGAACCGGAAGAGATAAAGAGGTATTGCAACCAGTATCTGCCGGAGGATATTGTGGTATTGGAGGTATCCGAAGTACCACTCCGGTTTCACAGCAGATTAAACGCTGTAAAAAAGACTTATTGTTACCGCATTTTTTTAGGAGAGAAGCCGGATGTATTCCGGAGAAAATATGTAACACCGGTGGCAGAAAACCTGAATATTAACAAAATGAAGGCAGCGGCGGAAGTGCTGCTTGGAACCCACGATTTTACTTCTTTTTGTGGCAACCGTCATTTCAAAAAATCGGCAGTACGGACGATTTATGAGATTCGGATAGAAGAGAAAAAGGATGAACTTGACATTTCTTTTATCGGAAATGGATTTTTACAGAACATGGTGCGAATCCTTACCGGAACACTGTTAGAAGTTGGAACGGGAAAGCGGGAAGTTCGTGAGATGAAAGAAATATTAGAGGGCAGAAACCGCAGTCTGGCAGGACCAATGGCAGCAGCAAAGGGACTGGTGCTCATAAATGTGGAATATGAATAGATAAGGCAGAGAAAGCTTCATGGAGAAATGGATTGAAATCAGAAAAGGCGGCAATTTCATGGAAATGGCAAAGAAATATGGAATTGACCCACTGATTGCCCGGATTATAAGAAACCGGGATATAATAGATGAAAAAGAAATTACAGAATATTTGTATGGTGGAAAAGAGGCATTACATAATCCTCATTTATTAAAGGATGTGGATAAAGCTGCAGAAATTATTGCAGAGGGCATTGCAGGGAAAAAGGCCATGCGTATCATTGGTGATTATGATATTGATGGTGTCAATGCAACCTATATTTTGTTAGAGGGAATCCGCCGGTGCGGCGGCAATGTGGATGCTGCAATCCCGGACCGGATGAAAGATGGTTATGGAATCAATGAGCATTTAATCGAGCAGGCATTGTCCGATGGAAAAGAACTTTTGATTACCTGTGACAATGGAATTGCTGCAATCAACGAGATTAATTTTGCAAAGGAAAAAGGAATGACCGTTGTGGTAACAGACCACCATGAGATTCCTTATCGTAATACAGAACAGGGAAAGGAATTTCTACGGAGCAATGCGGATGCCATTGTAAATCCCAAGCAGGCGGATTGTCCGTATCCCTGCAAAGGAATCTGCGGAGCAGTAGTGGCGTGGAAGCTGGTGCAGGTGCTTTATGAGAGAATGGATATTCCGGTGGAAGAAGCGGATATTTTTATTGAAAATGCAGGCTTTGCAACGGTGGGGGATGTCATGGACTTAACCGGAGAGAACCGTATTTTGGTAAAGCTTGGGTTAAAAGCGTTAGAGCATACGAAGAATCCCGGAATGAAAGCGTTGATTGCAAAAAACAAGCTTTCTGACAAGCCGTTGAGTGCATATCATATCGGCTTTGTATTGGGACCATGTATCAATGCCAGCGGCAGACTGGATACGGCAAAACGTTCCCTGGAGCTGCTGCTTGAGCGGGATGAAGTAAAGGCTTCTGCACTGGCAGGCGAATTGGTGGAGCTTAACGAAAGCCGGAAATATATGACACAGCAGGAGACACAGAAGGCATTGGAACAGATTGGAAAGGAAGGCCGGGAAAAAGATAAAGTATTAGTGGTTTACCTTCCGGAATGCCATGAGAGTCTTGCGGGAATCATTGCCGGAAGAATCCGGGAAGCCTATCAGAGACCGGTATTTGTACTGACCAGAGGAGAAGAAGGAGTCAAAGGCTCCGGTCGTTCCATCGAAGCCTATTCCATGTTTGATAAAATGACGGAAGTGGCGGAGCTGTTTACAAAATATGGCGGACATCCTATGGCAGCAGGACTTTCCATGCGGGAAGAAGATATTGATAAATTGCGGGAACAGCTTAATCAGAAGGCAGAACTTTCTGAAGAAGATATGGCAGAGGTGGTAAGGCTGGATGCGGTGCTTCCGATGTCCTATTTTACGGTAGATACCATCCGGCAGTTAAGTGTGCTGGAGCCTTGCGGAAAGTCCAATACCAGACCGGTATTTGCAGACCGTAATATTAAGATTACAAGAGCCGGTATAGTGGGCGTAAACCGGAATGTGTTAAAGCTTCATTTGTTGGATTCAAAGGGGAATCCGGTGGCAGGAGTCTATTTTGGAGAAGTGGAAAAATTTCTTACATTTCTCAGTGAAAAGTTTGGCAGTGAAGAAGTGGATGCAGCTATGCATGGAAAAGAAAACAGCATACAGTTTGCAGCCGTTTATGAGCCGGCAGTGGACACTTACAGTGGAAGAGAAAGTGTACAGGCAATAATACGGCGTTTTAGGTAAAACTTTAGGGATTTAAGAAAAATTTAATAGAGTATTATGGTTTTTGCAGGACGCATCGGTTGTAAAAAGTGCAGAATCATTGTAAAATATAAGGGATTTATAACATACAGGGGGTATATTATATGACGAAAGAGGAAGTATTTTCTTTCCCTTCCGCAGATGGACGAACCACAGTTCATGCAGTACGATGGACTCCGGAAGATGGAAAGTATCGTGCAGTTTTACAGATAACACATGGTATGGTGGAATATATTGAGCGCTACCGGGCTTTTGCAGAATTTTTAAATGACAATGGTTTTCTGGTGGTAGGACATGACCATATCGGACACGGTGAATCCGTTGTATCTAAGGATGAATGGGGATATTTTGCAGAGCATCCCAGCGATACGGTGGTTGCCGATATGCATACACTCAGGGAGATAACACGGAAAGAGCATCCGGGTGTGCCTTATTTTATGTTAGGACACAGCATGGGTTCTTATATGCTTCGGAAATATCTGGCGATACATGGAGAGGGGCTTACCGGTGCTATAATTATGGGAACCGGCTGTATTCCGGACAATACCACAAAGCTTGCCATGTTTATTGCAAAGCTGCAGGCAGCATTTTTCGGCTGGCATCACAGAAGTAAATTATTGCAGAAATTATCTTATGATAAATACTATCATCAGTTTGACCTGACAGGAAAAGATGCTTCCAATAGCTGGCTGACCAAGGATGAAGAAATAGTAAAAACCTATTATGCAGACCCGAAATGTACGTTTGTATTTACGGTAAATGCTTATATGGGACTGTTTGAGGCAGTTCTTTTTGACAACCAGCAGGAAAATATTGAAGCAGTTCCAAAGAGTCTTCCGTTATTCTTTGTATCGGGAGCAATGGATCCGGTGGGAGGCTGCGGTAGCGGCGTAAAGAAGGTATATAATAAATTTGACGCAGCCGGCAAAGAGGATATTACCTGGAAATTATATGACAACGACCGTCACGAAATCTTAAATGAGACAGACCGTGATGTTGTATATCATGATATTCTGGCATGGATGAATGTTCACCTTGCCTGAAAAAGGAGGAAAAAATGAAAAAACATATCAAAAAAATAATGGGAATGGGATTGGCATGTATGCTGTTTCTTGGAGTGCCATTTCAGGCATCCGCAGCAGAAGTGACAGGAACACTGTCGACAGAGACATCATCGGAAAATGGTACTGCAGCAGGCGGAGAGAACAACGGTTCCGATGCAGCAGCCAATACAGATAATGGAGCAGCAGCCGGCACTCCGGAAAGTGGAGCAGCAGCCGGCACTCCGGAAAGTGGAGCAGCTGCAGATAATCCGGCAGCGGCAGAAGATAAGGCAGATGACAATGTCGTGATCAAAGAAAGCGATAAACCATATCTGGCACTGGGTGCTGATCTGTCTGAGGAGCAGAAGAATACAGTATTAAGTCTGATGGGCATTGATCCTGCACAGCTTGATAATTATGATGTAGTTACAGTAAACAATTCCGAAGAACACCAGTATCTGGATGCATATATTCCATCTTCACAGATTGGAAGTAAATCCTGGTCTTCTGTAGTAATCGTAAAGAAAGATAAAGGAAATGGAATCAATATTTCCACCAAGAATATTTCATACTGTACAGTTGGTATGTATAAGAATGCACTGGTAACAGCCGGAATTGAAGATGCGGATATAATTGTTGCAGGACCACAGAATATTTCCGGAACAGCAGCTCTGGTAGGTGTGTTTAAGGCATACCAGGAGATTACCGGAAAAGAACTTCCACAGGAAAATGTAGATACTGCATTAAATGAGCTGGTTTTAACCGGACAGTTAGAGAGCAGCACTGGTGCAGATGCAGAATCCGTAGAAGGACTGGTTGCATACTTAAAACAGCAGATGGCAGAAAACAATCTTACGGATGATGCAAGTATCCGTGATGCCATTGATGAAGCAGCAGATAAATTTGATGTTGCACTGACAGAAGAGCAGAAAGAGCAGTTATTAGACCTGTTAAAGAAGATTGGCAATCTGGATCTTGATGTAGACAGTCTTGTAAATCAGGCGAAATCCATTTATGACAAGATTGAAAACCTTGGTGCAGACGGCATCTTTGATAAGATAGGAAGCTTTTTCTCCAACCTGTTTTCCTCTATTGCAGATTTCTTTAAGAATCTGTTCAATTAAATAAGACAGGACAATTTTATAAAAGAGATTTCAGACAACTACCGGTTCACCCGGTAGTTGTTTTTTTTGAAAGATCAGGTGCCAAATGGAGAAATCAAATTTTGGATATGGCAAAATTGTACAAAAACATATCTATTTGTGACTTTGGAAGCAAATTAGAAGTTCTTAATGTACCTGCCATGATACAGCAACATTCTGACATGAATGTCAGAATGAGTCCTAAAGAGCCCGGATGGCTCGTTTAGGACGGTTGCGTGATATTTCTATATTTAATCAGGTACATTTAGAACATCTTATTTGCATACAGTGGAACAAATAGATATGCTTTTGACCAATTTGCCAAATAAAATATATGAGAAGCCCATTTCCTTCCTGATCAAACAAAATAGAAAACACATGTTTGCCAAAAAAATCTCCATGTGTTATACTAGCCGCAGGGCTTCTTTTGAAGCAGTTTTTAGAAAGAAAGGAATGGAACAATGGCAAAACAGGAAACATATGATGCAAGCAGTATTTCCGTACTGGAAGGACTGGAAGCTGTCCGGAAGAGACCGGGAATGTATATTGGAAGCGTCTCAAGAAAAGGATTGAACCATTTAATATATGAAATCGTGGATAACTCGGTAGATGAGCATCTTGCTGGTGTATGTGATACCATCCGTGTTACATTAGAGGCAGATGGCTCCTGTACCGTAGAAGATAACGGACGGGGAATTCCGGTGGGAATGCATAAGAAGGGCGTATCGGCAGCCCGTGTGGTATTTTCTACTCTGCATGCCGGCGGAAAATTTGATAATGCAGCATATAAGACCAGCGGTGGTCTTCATGGAGTAGGTTCCTCTGTTGTAAATGCACTTTCTACTTATATGGATGTAGAAATAAGCAGAGATGGTTATGTGCATCATGACCGCTATGAGCGTGGCGTGCCAACGGTAGAGCTGGTAAACGGACTGCTGCCGACAATTGGAAAGACGAAAAAGACCGGAACAAAGATTAATTTCCTGCCGGATCCGGAAATCTTTGAAAAGACAAGATTTAAAGAGGATGAAGTAAAGAGCCGTCTCCATGAGACTGCATATTTAAATCCTGCTTTAACTATTATTTATGAAGATAGACGTGGGGAAGAAGTAGAACATATTGAATATCATGAGCCGGATGGAATCATTGGATTTGTAAAAGAGATGAATCAGAATAATGAATGTCTCCATGATGTCATTTATTATAAAGGAGAATCTGAGGGCATTTCTGTTGAAGTGGCATTCCAGTATACAACAGAATTCCATGAGAATGTGCTGGGCTTCTGTAATAATATTTACAATGCAGAGGGCGGAACCCATCTGACCGGTTTTAAGACAACCTTTACCCAGGTGATTAATTCCTATGCAAGAGAGCTTGGCATCTTAAAAGAAAAGGATGCAAACTTTACCGGAACAGACGTAAGAAATGGAATGACTGCCGTTATTTCTGTGAAACATCCGGACCCAAGATTTGAGGGGCAGACGAAAACCAAGCTTGATAACCAGGATGCGGCAAGAGCCACCGGAAAAGTAACCAATGATGAAATTCAGATGTACTTTGACCGTAACCTGGATACTTTAAAGGCAATTATCGGATGTGCAGAAAAAGCAGCAAAAATCCGTAAGACAGAAGAGAAAGCGAAAACCAATCTTTTAACCAAGCAGAAATTCTCCTTTGATTCCAATGGAAAACTGGCCAACTGCGAAAGCCGTGATGCCTCCAAATGTGAAATCTTTATCGTTGAGGGAGATTCTGCGGGTGGTTCTGCTAAGACTGCAAGAAACCGAATGTTCCAGGCGATTCTTCCGATTCGTGGAAAGATATTAAATGTAGAGAAAGCAAGTATTGATAAAGTATTGGCTAATGCAGAGATAAAAACCATGATTTATGCATTTGGCTGCGGATTTTCCGAAGGATATGGAAATGACTTTGATATCAGCAAGCTTCGTTATGATAAGATAATTATCATGGCAGATGCGGATGTGGATGGAGCACATATTTCAACGCTGCTTCTGACTTTGTTTTACCGGTTTATGCCGGAACTGATTTACGAAGGACATGTCTATATTGCGATGCCGCCTTTGTATAAGGCGATGCCAACTAAGGGAGAAGAGGAATATCTTTATGATGATGCCGCCCTTGCCCGCTACCGTAAGACGCACAAAGGCTCCTTTACACTGCAGCGTTACAAAGGTCTTGGAGAGATGGACGCACAGCAGCTTTGGGAGACAACCTTAAATCCGGAAACAAGAATGTTAAAACAGGTAGAAATCGAAGATGCCAGAATGGCATCGGATGTAACAGAGATGCTGATGGGAACAGATGTACCGCCGCGTCGTAAATTCATCTATGATAATGCAAAGGACGCAGAACTTGACATATAAATTTCTATGAATCCGTAAGGAATTGCTGACAGCATATTTTTATGGATGTATGGGAAATGATAGAAGCAGAAAATCAGGAAGGAATTGGATAGATTATGGAAACGAAAGAACAGATTATCCGCACCGAGTATTCGGAAGTAATGCAGAAATCTTATATCGATTATGCCATGAGCGTTATTATCGCAAGAGCATTGCCGGATGTCAGAGATGGTCTGAAGCCGGTACAGCGAAGAACACTTTATGATATGCACGAACTTGGCATCCGTTATGATAAACCTTATCGTAAATGTGCCCGTATCGTGGGAGATACCATGGGTAAATATCATCCGCATGGTGACAGCTCCATTTATGATGCACTGGTGGTAATGGCACAGGAATTTAAGAAGGGACTGCCACTGGTAGATGGTCATGGTAACTTTGGTTCCATTGAAGGAGACGGAGCGGCTGCGATGCGATATACCGAGGCGCGTCTGCAGAAGATAACACAGGAAGCATATCTGGCAGATCTGGATAAAGATGTGGTAGATTTTGTGCCAAACTTTGACGAAACAGAAAAAGAGCCGGAAGTACTTCCGGTAAAGGTGCCAAACCTTTTGGTAAATGGAGCAGAAGGTATTGCCGTTGGTATGGCAACCAGCATTCCACCACATAATTTTGGTGAAGTCATTGATGGTGTCAAAGCATATATGAAGAATCCGGATATTACAACGGAAGAGATGATGAAATACATCAAGGGACCGGATTTCCCGACCGGTGGAATTGTGACCAACCAGGACGAATTGCTTTCCATTTATGAGACTGGAATCGGTAAGATTAAGGTTCGTGGAAAAGTAGAAATTGAAGCAGTAAAAGGCGGAAAAGAGCGCCTGATTATTACGGAAATTCCATACACCATGATTGGAGCCAATATTGGAAAATTTTTAAATGATGTCTACAGTCTGGTGGAGACCAAGAAGACAAATGATATTGTGGATATTTCCAATCAGTCATCCAAAGAGGGAATCCGCATTGTTATCGAACTTCGAAAAGGAGCAGATGCACAGAATCTTTGCAATCTCCTTTATAAGAAGACAAAATTAGAAGATACTTTTGGAGTCAATATGCTGGCAGTAGCAGACGGAAGACCGGAGACTCTGGGACTGGTTCCGATTATCCGTCACCATGTAAAGTTCCAGTATGAGCTTGCTACCAGAAAATATAAGACATTACTGGCAAAGGAACTGGACAAGAAAGAGATTCAGGAAGGTTTAATCCGTGCCTGCGATGTTATTGATTTAATAATTGAAATCTTAAGAGGAAGCCGTAATATCAAGGATGCGAAAAACTGCCTGATGAACGGTGTAACAGAAAATATTAAATTCAAGACAAAAGAATCCGAAAAGAAAGCTTCAAAGTTAAACTTTACAGAACGTCAGGCAACAGCAATTTTAGAGATGCGCCTCTATAAGCTGATTGGTCTGGAAGTGGAAGCATTGATGGATGAGCATAATACCACATTAAAGAATATCGCAGAATACGAAGATATTCTTACCAACCGCAGTACAATGGCGAAGGTAATTATGAAGGAATTGGATGGTCTTAAGAAAAACTATTCCAGAAAACGCCGTACCCATATCGACAATGTGGAAGCTGCCGTTTATGAAGAAAAGAAGATGGAAGAGATGGAAGTAGTCTTCTTGATGGATCGTTTTGGCTATGCGAAGACCATTGATGTGGCGGCTTATGAGCGTAACAAAGAAGCAGCAGACAGCGAGAACCGTTATGTACTTCATTGTATGAATACCGGAAAAATCTGTATCTTTACCAATACCGGCCAGATGCATCTGCTGAAGGTGGTCGATTTGCCGTTTGGAAAATTCCGTGACAAGGGACAGCCGATTGATAATGTAAGTAATTATGACAGCTCTAAAGAGCAGTTGATTTATATCACGGATCTGGCAGCACTGTGTACGCAGAAGCTTTTATTTGGAACGAAGACAGCCATGTTAAAACAGGTGGATGGAAAAGAATTTGACGTAGCAAAACGTACCACAGCTGCCACGAAGCTTGCAGATGATGATGCAGTTATATTCGTAGCACCGGTAGAAGAAAATATGACTATTGTTATGCAGTCGGCAAAGGACATGTTCCTTAGGATCGCAGCAGATACGATTCCTGAGAAGAAGAAGGGGGCAATCGGAGTCTGCGGAATGAAGCTTGCAGCAGGGGATGAACTGACCAACATCTATGCACTGGGTGAGGAAGAACCGCCAGTGGTCATGGTAAAAGATAAAGAAATTGCATTGAACCGGCTTCATATTGGAAACCGTGCAACCAAAGGAGTAAAGAAATAAATTGACATATCAGCAGGCACTTGCATTTGTAGAAGAAACAAAAAAATATGGCAGTATATTAGGACTGGACAGTATCCGGGCACTGATGAAAGAATTGGGCAATGTGCAGGAAGACTTATCTATTATTCACATTGCAGGAACTAACGGAAAAGGTTCCGTTGGAGCAATGCTTCAGGCAGTATTGGAAGAAGCCGGCTTAAAGGTAGGCAGATATAGTTCCCCGGCAGTCTTTTCCTATCGGGAAATCTGGCAGATAAACGGAAAAGCAGTTTCCGAAGAAGCATACGCTGCCTTGATGGAAAAAGTAAAGACAGCCTGTCTTACACTGACAGAAAAAGGACTTCCGCATCCAACCTCCTTTGAGGTAGAGACTGCAGCAGCGTTTTTATACTTTAAAGAAGAAGCCTGTGATGTGGTGTTATTGGAAACCGGCATGGGGGGAAGAGAGGATGCAACCAATCTGATTACCCATCCCATTTGCAGTGTCATTACTTCTATCAGCATGGATCATATGCAGTTCCTGGGAAATACGTTATCAGAGATTGCATCTGCAAAGGCTGGAATCATAAAAGAGAACTGCCCGGTGGTATCTGCCTGGCAGGAAGATGTTGTGAAAGAGGTTCTTGTCAAGGAGGCAGAGCGGCTTAAAGCACAGCTGTACCAGCCGAGGAAGGATGCCATAAGAAATCTTTTGTATGATATGAATGGAATGCAGTTTGATTATGTAAGAGAAAATAATTCACAGTGGAAGATAAAGCTTCCGCTGACCGGAGCCTATCAGGCAGCCAATGCAGCCTGTGCGCTTAAAGTAATAGAAGTATTGAAAGAGAAAACATTTCCGCAGCTTACCTTATCTGTGATACAAAATGGCTTTCAGAAGGTCTGCTGGAATGGACGTTTTGAACGTGTTTTAGAGGAACCATTATGCATTCTGGATGGTGCCCATAATGAGGGCGCAGCACTGCAACTTGCAAAAACGCTGGAAAACTGTTTTACAAATCGTAAGATAACCTATATAATAGGGGTGCTTGCTGATAAGGCGCATGAGAAGATTTTAAAGATAATGCGTCCTTATTCGGAAACTGTATATGTGGTAACGCCGCATAATGGCAGGGCACTTCCGGCAGAGAAGCTGGCGGAGGAAGCGAAGGCAGCAGGCTATCAAACAGTAATAACAGAACCTTTGATTGAAGATGCGGTAAGACATGCAATTGCTGAGAGCTCGAGAGAAGATGTGGTGCTGATATTTGGCTCCCTGTCATATCTTGCAGAGGCAAAGCAGGCTGTCATACAGTATCGGGAAGGACAGAAGAATGATAGATAAAGAGAAAGTGGAAGCAGGAGTACGGCTGATATTAGAAGGCATTGGCGAAGATGTGAACCGGGAGGGCTTACTTGAGACTCCGGATCGTATTGCACGGATGTATGAAGAAATCTTTGGCGGAATGGACATGGATGCCGCAGAGCCTTTAAAGAAAAGATTTCATGCCAGCAACAATGAGATGGTACTGGAAAAAGATATTACATTTTATTCCACATGTGAACACCACATGCTGCCATTTTATGGAAAAGCCCACGTTGCTTATATTCCAAATGGAGAAGTAGTCGGCATCAGCAAGCTGGCAAGAACCGTGGAAATCTATGCAAGACGGCTTCAGATTCAGGAGCAGCTTACGGCACAGGTGGCAGATGCACTGATGGAACAGTTAAAACCGAAGGGTGTTATGGTTATGATGGAAGCAGAGCATATGTGCATGACCATGCGCGGAATCAAGAAACCGGGCAGTAAAACAGTAACATATGTAACCCGTGGAATCTTTAATGAGGATGAGCGTCTGGTAAATAAATTTTTCCAGATGGTGCGTTAGATATGGTGATGAAATGGAATATGTAGTAAGACTTTTGCATCAGGAGCAATACCGGGAAAACGTAAAGAAAATTGCCCGTCTGGAAGCGGACAGAATCTATTGCAGACATAATATGGAACATTTTATGGATGTGGCACGGCTGGCACAGATTCGCAATTTAAAGGAGCAGCTTGGTTTGGATGAAGAGATGATATATCTTTATGCCCTGCTTCATGATATCGGTCGTATGAAAGAATATGAACAGGGAATCTCTCATGCAGCGGCATCTGCCGAATTTGCAGGAGAGATTTTTGCGACTATAGGCTATCCGAAGGAAAAAGGAGCTATCATCTGCCAGGCAATTCTGGCTCACCGCAGGGAGACCTGCAGTGAGCTGCACGGGGAGAAATTATGGCAGACAGCATTTACACAGCTTATGAAATGGGCGGATAAGGCATCCCGTATGTGCTTTGCCTGTGAAGCAGCAGACAGCTGCAAGTGGAGTGAAAAAGAGAAAAATAAACCGGAGACCTGGTTTTAAGCTGCCAGGCATCCGCAAGAAGCTGTTGGTAGCAGGTTCTACAGACAGCATAAAAGGAGAAGAAAAATGAGAATAGGCAATCGGACATTTGACACAGCAAATCATACTTATGTAATGGGAATCTTAAATGTAACACCGGATTCTTTTTCGGATGGGGGAAGTTATAACCAGTTAGACCTTGCATTAAAGCATGTAGAAGAAATGATGGAACAGGGAGCAGATATCATCGATGTGGGTGGAGAATCCACAAGACCGGGTTATACAAAGATTTCTGATGAAGAAGAAATTGAGCGTACTGTTCCGGTGGTAGAAGCAATTGTAAGCCGTTTTGATGTGCCGGTTTCCGTAGATACCTATAAAAGTAAGGTGGCAGAGGCTAACCTTGCGGCAGGAGCACATCTTTTAAATGACATCTGGGGACTGAAAGCAGATGATAAAATGGCTGGCGTGATTGCAAAATATGATGCCGCATGCTGTCTGATGCACAACCGCAACGAAGCAGATTATAAGAACTTTATGGAAGATATGAAAAATGATTTACGGGAAACATTACGTCTTGCAAAGGAAGCGGGGATTCGTGAAGATGGTATTATGACAGACCCGGGTGTAGGATTTGGCAAGACTTATGAGAATAATTTAGAAGCTATCCGATGCGTGGGAGAACTGAATGAACTGGGCTATCCGGTGCTGCTTGGCACATCCCGGAAGTCGGTAATCGGTCTGACGCTGGATGTTCCGGCAAAGGAACGCGATACAGCCACAGCAGTAACCAGTGCTTATGCCGTATGGGCACATTGCGGATTTGTCCGCGTACACAATGTGCGTGCCAATGCAGAGGCAATTAAGATGGCAGAAGCAATCAGGGATGGAGGATTACATGGATAAGATTATCATAGAAAATCTTGAACTATTTGCAAATCATGGAGTGTTCCCGGAGGAGACAAAGCTTGGACAGAAGTTTCTAATCAATATGGAACTTTATTTACCAACCAGAAAAGCAGGATATTCGGATGATTTGACAGAATCGGTAAATTATGGAGAAGTCAGCCATTTTGTAACAGAATTTCTGACGACACATACCTATAAGCTGATTGAAGCTGCAGCAGAGCAGACAGCACGGGCAGTGTTATTGCATTTTCCATTGATTCAGAAATTAAAATTTTCCATACATAAACCATGGGCACCGGTGGGACTGCCTTTATCAGATGTGGCGGTGGAAATAGAACGGGGCTGGCATAAGGTATATCTTGCCTTTGGCTCGAATATGGGTGACCGGAAAAAATATATTGAAGATGCCGTTGAAGAACTGCGGAATTTAGAAGACTGCAAGGTAGGAAAGGTATCTGATATCCTCGAGACAGAACCTTATGGCGGCGTGGCAGAAGGCGCATTTTTTAATGGATGTCTGGAACTTCGAACCCTGTATACACCGGAAGAATTATTGGAGAAGCTTCATGCCATAGAAGCTCATGGCAACCGGGAGCGTAAGATGCGCTGGGGCTCAAGAACGATAGACCTTGATATTTTATTTTATGATGATGAAGTGATATCTACCCCGGAACTTACGATTCCGCATATTGATATGGCAAACCGCCTGTTTGTGTTAGAACCGCTATGTGAAATCGCACCATATCTCTGGCATCCGGTGTTAAAAAAGACGGTGCTTCAGATGAAACAGGAACTGAAGGGCAGAAAAGACATTGTTTTATTTGATTTGGATGGAACCATTACCAATTCCAAGGAAGGAATAACAAAGTGTGCCCAGTATGCCCTAAAGGCATATGGTATTGACGAACCGGATGCAGATAAGCTTGAATTCTTTATCGGACCGCCACTTAAAAATACTTTTATGGAACATTATGGCATGGATGAAGAGACCGCAGTAGCGGCAGTAGCCAAGTACCGGGAACGCTATCATCCAACCGGTATCTTTGAATGCAGCCTTTTTGATGGTGTTGAGGATGCTTTGAAATCTCTCAAGCGAAAAGGCTATCGTATCGGACTGGCATCCAGCAAGCCGGAAGAATCCTGCCGGCGTATTTTGGAGCATTTCCACATCCTCTCCTATTTTGATGAAGTGGTGGGAGCCACAATGGATGGCAGAATAGACAGCAAATATGAGGTGTTGCAGGAAACGATAAAGCGGATGCATATTTATGATACTACCGAGGCAGTATTGATTGGAGATACCAGATTTGATGTATCAGGAGCCAAAGAAGCACATATGGACTGCATCGGCATCACTTATGGATTCGGAACGAAAGAAGAGTTGCAGGAGGCTGGTGCAAAAGCAATCTGTGACAGTATTGAGGAGGCGGCAGAATATATTGAAAGATTATAAGCTACTTCGCATCTGGGAAGTGATTTATCCCATTGGTATTTATTTTGTAGTAACCAACGTTGTGATGTTTGTGTTAAATATCATCCATGCAATGACCAATGAAAATTATATGATTTATCAGATTATTGCAACGGTGATAGCATTTCCCTTTATCTATGCTTTCTATCGGAAAGAGGATGGCGGGAAAATGGCAAATCTGCTACGAACCTTTTTATTTGCAGCAGCCGCAGGCTTATTTGGTGTAGTGTTAAATAATCTTATCGGATATACCGGCTTAAAAGAAACATCGCAGAGCTATCAGGAAGTAAGTGCTGCATTTTACGGCAGCAGCCTGGCATTGGAAATACTTGGAACCTGTATCATAATTCCGTTCTTAGAGGAACTTCTTTACCGCGGCATCGTTTACCAGCGTTTGAAAGCGCTTTTGGGAGTGAAGACAGCAATTGTATTATCGGCAGTAATATTTGGAGCCATGCATTTTAATCTGGTGCAGTTCTTATATGCCACAGCGGTAGGACTCTTGCTGGCAGTCATCATGGAACAGGAAGGGCTTGGCGCAGCCATGGCAGCCCATATGGTAACGAATCTGGTATCTGTACTTCGAAGCGAGACAAAGCTGTTTCATTTCATGGATGCATCCATGACGGGAAGTGTCATATGCACCGTGGTGGAGAGCGTGCTGATTGTGGTGTTATTGCTGCTGGCTTTCCGTAGTGGAAAAGAGAAGTAAAGAGCAGATACACTCAAAACCTTCCTAAGAAATTCCAGAATAACTGAGAAACAATTCAGACACAATTTAAAATAGCAGGCAAATTCAAAAGGCTTATGAAAAAATATTTTCAACAAAAAACGCGTTGAATTGTTTTGATAAGCCTTTTTTATATGCAAAAAAATGATAAATATAAATACAATAAAAGAATATAAAATGAATTGTCGAATAATCAGACAATAGTAAGAAAAAAACTATTGCAAAGTATATTACGCTGGGTGTAAACTTAGTTCAGAAAATAAAAGCACTTTAAAGCAGCAGAGTGCAGGTAACAAAGTAAGACAGAAAATAAAGAGAAAGCAGAAAGGGAACGATTATGACAGAACAGTGGAATGAAAGTACAGCAGTAGCACAGGGTATGTATAATCCAAATTTTGAACATGATAACTGCGGTATCGGAGCTGTGGTAAACATCAAAGGTATCAAATCCCATGCGACGGTAGAAAATGCTTTAAAAATCGTAGAGAACTTAAAGCACAGAGCTGGTAAGGATGCAGAAGGAAAAACCGGTGACGGTGTTGGTATTCTGCTTCAGGTATCACACAAATTTTTCTCCAAGGTAGCAAAGGAATCAGATATTGAACTTGGTGGAGAAAGAGATTACGGTGTCGGAATGTTTTTCTTCCCACAGGATGAGCTGAAACGGAATCAGGCAAAGAAAATGTTTGAGGTTATCGTGGAAAAGGAAGGAATGAAATTCTTAGGATGGAGAAAAGTTCCGACTGACCCGGATAAACTGGGACAGAAAGCAGTAGACTGTATGCCATATATCATGCAGGGATTTGTAAGACGTCCAGCTGAAGTAGCCAAGGGGCTTGATTTTGACCGCCGGCTGTATGTGGCAAGACGGGTATTCGAGCAGTCCAATGATGACACTTATGTAGTATCCCTTTCCAGCCGAACCATCGTATATAAAGGAATGTTTTTAGTAGACCAGCTGCGTCAGTTCTTTGCAGACCTTCAGGATAAAGATTATGAATCTGCAATTGCAACCGTACACTCCAGATTCTCAACCAACACCAATCCAAGCTGGGAGAGAGCACATCCGAACCGTTTCATCGTACATAACGGAGAGATTAATACCATCAAAGGTAATGCAGATAAGATGCTTGCCCGTGAAGAGACCATGGAGTCCGAAGAACTGAAAGGGGAACTGCAGAAAGTCCTTCCGGTTATTAATTCCGAAGGTTCTGACTCAGCAATGTTAGATAATACCTTAGAGTTCTTAGTAATGAGTGGAATGGATTTACCACTGGCAGTTATGATTATGATTCCGGAGCCATGGGCAAATAACAATACCATGTCCCAGAAGAAGAAAGACTTCTATCAGTACTATGCAACCATGATGGAGCCGTGGGATGGACCAGCCTCCATTCTTTTCTCAGATGGAGATGTCATGGGAGCTGTTCTTGACCGTAATGGATTAAGACCTTCCAGATATTATATTACCGATGATGACCAGCTGATTCTTTCTTCCGAGGTCGGAGTACTTGATATTGATCCGACCAAGATTGTTGTAAAAGAAAGACTTCGTCCGGGTAAAATGCTCTTAGTAGATACCATCCAGGGAAGAGTCATCAATGATGATGAATTAAAAGAGTATTACGCAAGCAAACAGCCTTATGGTGAATGGCTTGACCGTAACCTGATTAAACTGGAGGATTTAAAGATTCCAAATCAGCGTGTTCCGGAATATACCAAAGAAGAGCGTCAGAGAATGCAGAAAGCATTCGGTTATACTTACGAATCACTGCGTGAAGCAATCCTTCCGATGGCATTAAACGGAGGAGAAGGAACTTCTGCAATGGGTATTGATACTCCGCTGGCAGCACTGGCAGGAGACCATCAGCCACTGTTTAATTATTTCAAACAGTTATTTGCACAGGTAACAAACCCGCCAATTGATTCCATTCGTGAGAAAGTGGTTACATCCACTACCGTATATATCGGAGAAGATGGTAACCTGCTGGAAGAAAAGGCAATTAACTGTCAGGTATTAAAGGTAGATAACCCGATTCTTACCAACACAGATTTGATGAAAATTAAAAATATGAAAGTAGAAGGCTTCAAGGTTGTGGTTCTTCCTACTACATATTATAAGAATACAAGCCTGGAAAAAGCATTGGATCATTTGTTTGTAGAAGCAGACCGTGCATACCGTGACGGTGCAAATATCCTGATTCTTTCCGACCGTGGCATTGATGAGAACCATGTGGCAATCCCATCCCTGCTGGCAGTATCCGGTTTGCAGCAGCATCTGGTAAAGACCAAGAAGAGAACTGCAGTTGCCATGATTCTGGAATCCGGTGAACCAAGAGAAGTACATCATTTTGCAACATTGCTTGGTTATGGTGCCTGTGCAATTAACCCATATCTGGCACAGGATACCGTAAAGCAGTTAGTAGACGAGCATATGTTAGACAAGGATTACTATGCAGCAATCCATGATTACAATCAGGCAATTATCAGTGGTATCGTAAAAATTGCTTCCAAAATGGGTATTTCAACCATTCAGTCTTATCAGGGTTCTAAGATTTTTGAGGCAATTGGTATTGACTCTGCAGTGATTGATAAATATTTCACAAATACCGTAAGCCGTATCGGTGGAATTACACTGGAAGACATTGCAAAAGACGTAGATACTCTGCACTCTGCAGCCTATGACCCATTGGGATTAGAGACAGACCTTACTTTAGACAGCAAGGGACGTCACAAGATGAGAAGCGGAGCGGATGTTCACCTTTATAATCCGGCAACCATCCACCTTTTACAGGAATCAACCAAACGTGGAGATTACAACCTTTTCAAACAGTACACAGACCTTGTAAACAGCGAAGAGCGTGATGCTAATATTCGTGGACTGATGGATTTCAATTTCCCGAAAAAAGGTGTTCCGATTGAAGAAGTGGAAAGCGTAGATTCTATTGTAACAAGATTTAAAACAGGAGCGATGTCCTATGGTTCTATATCCAAGGAAGCCCATGAAACACTGGCAATTGCCATGAACCATTTACATGGTAAATCCAATACCGGTGAGGGTGGAGAAGATCCGGACCGTATCGCAAGTAAACATACAAGCTTAGACAGATGTTCTGCGATCAAGCAGGTAGCGTCCGGCCGTTTTGGTGTAACCAGCCGTTACTTAGTCAGTGCAGAAGAGATTCAGATTAAGATGGCACAGGGTGCAAAACCTGGTGAAGGTGGACACCTTCCGGGCAAGAAAGTTTATCCTTGGATTGCAAAGACAAGACTTTCCACGCCGGGTGTATCCTTGATTTCGCCGCCACCTCATCATGATATCTACTCCATCGAGGATTTGGAGCAGTTGATTTACGATTTGAAGAATGCCAACCGTGATGCAAGAATTTCCGTAAAACTGGTATCAGAAGCAGGCGTTGGTACAGTCGCAGCCGGTGTTGCCAAGGCAGGAGCACAGGTAGTATTGATTTCCGGATATGACGGTGGTACCGGTGCAGCACCAAGCAGTTCTATCCATAATGCAGGACTTCCTTGGGAACTTGGACTTGCAGAGACACACCAGACTCTGATTATGAACGGACTTCGTAATAAGGTAAGAATTGAGACAGACGGTAAGCTGATGAGCGGCCGTGATGTAGCGATTGCTGCATTACTTGGAGCAGAAGAGTACGGATTTGCAACTGCACCGCTGGTAACCATGGGATGCGTGATGATGCGTGTATGTAATCTGGATACCTGCCCTGCCGGAATCGCAACACAGAATCCGGAGCTTCGGAAACGTTTCGCGGGAAAACCGGAATATGTAGAAAACTTCATGCGGTTTATTGCAGAAGAATTAAGAGAAATCATGGCGAAGTTAGGCTGCCGTACCATTGATGAAATGGTAGGAAGAAGTGACCTTCTCCGGGTAAGAGAGGATTTGACAGACCGGGAAAAAGAAATCGACCTTTCCAAGATTTTGAATAACCCGTTTGCAGGACCAAAGGAGAAAGTTACATTTGATCCAAAACATGTATACGATTTCGAACTGGAGAAGACCAAGGACGAAACTGTACTGTTAAAACAGCTTTCTTCTGCACTGGATAAGAAACAGAAGAGAAGCATTGATGTAGAAGTAAGCAATACAGACCGTTCCTTTGGTACCATCTTTGGTTCCGAGATTACAAAGAAATATGACGATACTTTAGAGGAAGATACCTTTATCGTAAAATGTACCGGTGCCGGCGGACAGAGCTTTGGCGCATTCATTCCAAAGGGACTTACCTTAGAACTGGTAGGAGATTCCAACGATTACTTCGGAAAAGGACTTTCCGGTGGAAAACTGGTTGTCTACGCTCCGGCAGGTGTGAAATATAAGAAGGATGAAAATATCATCATCGGTAACGTAGCACTTTACGGTGCAACCAGTGGTAAAGCATTTATCAGTGGTGTGGCAGGAGAACGTTTCTGCGTACGAAATTCCGGAGCTTCTGCAGTAGTAGAAGGTGTCGGTGACCATGGATGTGAATACATGACCGGTGGCCGTGTGGTTATCCTTGGTAAGACTGGTAAAAACTTTGCAGCCGGAATGAGCGGTGGTATCGCTTATGTATTAGATGAGGACAACGACCTTTATACCAGAATCAATAAGGAAATGGTATTCTCAGAAGAAGTCGGAAACAAATACGATGTTATGGAATTAAAAGATATGATTAAAGAGCACGTAGCTTTGACCAATTCTGAAAAGGGAAAAGAAATCTTAGATAACTTCAGCGAGTATCTGCCGAAGTTCAAGAAAGTAATTCCATACGATTATAACCGTATGTTAATGGCAATTGTTCAGATGGAAGAAAAAGGATTGTCTTCTGAACAGGCACAGATTGAAGCATTTTATGCGAATACAAGAAATTAAGGAGGGGACGCAAAATGGGAAAACCAACAGGATTTATGGAATATGACAGAGAGAATGCAGCAGCGGTTGCACCAAAGGAGCGTATCAAGAACTTTAACGAGTTCCATACCCCTCTCTCAAAAGAGAAACAAAGAGTACAGGCAGCACGTTGTATGAACTGCGGCGTGCCGTTCTGCCAGGCTGGTATGAATATCATGGGAATGACCAGCGGATGTCCGCTGCATAACCTGGTACCGGAGTGGAATGACCTTTTGTATACCAACAACTGGGAGCAGGCATATAACCGTCTGACCAAGACCAACAACTTCCCGGAATTTACCTCAAGAGTATGTCCGGCACTTTGTGAAGCAGCCTGTACCTGTGGACACTGGGAAGACCCGGTAACCTGTAAGGCAAATGAGCATGGAATCATTGAAAATGCCTATGAAAAAGGATATGCTGCAGCAAAACCTCCAAGAGTCCGTACCGGAAAGAAGGTTGCAATCATCGGTTCCGGTCCTGCCGGACTTGCAGCAGCAGACCAGTTGAATAAAAGAGGACATTCCGTTACCGTATTTGAAAGAGATGACCGTGTCGGTGGACTTTTGATGTATGGAATCCCGAATATGAAGCTGGAAAAATGGGTTATTGACCGTAAGATTAATATAATGAAAGAAGAGGGTGTCGAGTTTATTACCAATACCAATGTTGGAAAAGACATCAAGCCGGCAAAACTCTTAAAAGAATATGACCGTGTCATCTTAGCCTGTGGAGCAAAGAATCCAAGAGACATCAAAGCTCCGGGCAGAGATGCAGAAGGCATTTACTTCGCAGTAGATTTCTTAAAGGCAACTACCAAGAGCCTTTTAGATTCCGAACTTAAAGATAACAAATATATTTCTGCCAAGGGAAAGAAAGTAGTTATCATCGGTGGTGGAGATACCGGAAATGACTGTGTCGGAACTTCTATCCGTCACGGCGCAGCCAGTGTCATCCAGCTTGAAATGATGCCAAAAGCACCGGATGAGCGTGCAGAGAACAACCCATGGCCGGAGTGGCCAAGAGTCTGCAAGACAGACTACGGTCAGGAAGAAGCAATTGCCATGTTCGGTTCCGACCCTCGTATTTACCAGACAACCGTAAAAGAGTTCTTAAAAGACAAGAACGGTAAGCTCTGCGGATTAAAAACCGTAAAATTAGAGGGCAAAAAGGATGAAAAGACCGGACGGATGCAGATGGTGGAAGTACCGGGCTCCGAAAGCAAGTTAGATTGTGATCTGGTTCTGATTGCAGCAGGCTTCCTTGGAACAGAAGATTACATTGCCAAAGCATTCGGCGTAGACTTAAATGCCAGAACCAATGTGGCAACAGAAGCCGGTCATTACAAGACCAACGTGGAAAATGTCTTTACCGCAGGAGATATGCATCGTGGACAGTCTCTTGTAGTATGGGCAATCCGTGAAGGAAGAGAAGCAGCCCGTGAAGTAGACGAAAGTCTGATGGGATATTCTTATCTTTCCGTACAGTAATGAAAATTACAATATAATGATAGAAGAAAGTCGTCTGACTATGGTGACGCCGGAAGGTGAGCTGTGGCAGGCGGCTTTTTTGAATTTACGTTAGCAGCGAGAGAAAATCACAAAGAGTGTTTCCCGTAGTTGACATATCTTGTATCCGGGGCATACAATAATCCTTGTGACAAAAAGAGCGAGAAGAAAACAGCGAAAGGACATAAAGAGAATGAGCAGGAAAGCAGTATTTTTTGATATTGATGGAACATTGTGGGACGAGCATTTTGTGATACCGGAGAGCACAAAGGAAGCAATCCGGATGCTGCGGGAAAATGGACATCTGGCATTTCTCTGCAGCGGAAGAACCAGAGCATTTATTCAGGATGAAAGATTGCTGGCACTGGGATTCGACGGAATTGTGGCAGGCTGCGGTACCTGGATAGAGATGGATGGAAAAACACTTTTTTATAAAAAATTAGAACAGGAATTGATAGAGGATACCATACATATATTAAAAGAGTATGGAATTCCTACGGTATATGAGGGAAGCCGGAATTTGTATATGGATCTGGAAGAATTTGAAGAAGACCCTTATGGCTTGAGACTAAAAGAGACATTGGGAGAGGATTTGCTGCCGGTAATGGGAAATGAAGCAATTATGGAAATCAGTAAGTTTTCCTGCTCCACACCGGATGATGCTTATCTTAAGGTACTTTCCCATCTGGAAGAGAATTTCACACCGCTGGTGCATGATGCGGCATGCGCAGAGTTTATTCCAAAAGGATTTTCCAAAGCGTCCGGCATCGAAAAAACCTGTGAACTTCTTGGTATTGAGAAAGAAGATACCTATGCATTTGGAGACAGTATCAATGATGTGGAAATGTTAAAGCATGTGCAGCATGGAATTGCCATGGGAAATGGCACCAAAGCAGCAAAAGAAGCAGCGGATTATATCACAGCACCATTGCACGAAGACGGCATTTATAAGGGATTGGAGCATTTTGGACTGATTTCATAAACAAATCTAAAAAAAGTATTAAATCGTTACAAATTGAAGAAAGTGAGAAAACGAGAGAAAAAACGAGATATTAAGAGTAAATATAAGGAAACAAAAGAAAAATAAAAAATGGTCAGGCTTGCGAAAAAGAGACGCAGAAACTATTATATGACTATCAGTTAGCACTCGGTTTGAATGAGTGCTAATAAAAAAGAAAGAAAACAAAGAGACCGAATCAAGGAGGCAATGAATCATGAAATTAGTACCATTATCAGACAGAGTTGTATTAAAACAGTTAAAAGCAGAGGAAAAAACCAAATCCGGAATTATCTTAGCAAGTGCTGCACAGGAGAAACCACAGGAAGCAGAAGTAATCGCAGTTGGTCCTGGCGGAGTGGTAGATGGCAAAGAAGTTACCATGCAGGTAAAAGAAGGACAGAAGGTTATTTATTCTAAATATGCCGGAACAGAAGTAAAACTGGATGGCGAAGAATATATCATCGTAAAGCAGAATGATATTCTTGCAGTAGTAGAATAATCGAATTGATAATTGGTAAATAAAACAAATAATAAAATAGGAAAATAGAAGAAAGAGGTAAGAAATTATGGCAAAGGAAATCAAATATGGAACAGAAGCCAGAACAGCATTAGAGGCTGGAGTTGATAAACTGGCAAATACAGTCAGAGTAACAATCGGACCAAAAGGAAGAAACGTTGTACTGGATAAATCATATGGCGCTCCATTAATCACAAATGATGGTGTTACCATTGCAAAAGAAATCGAATTGGAAGATGCATTCGAAAATATGGGCGCACAGCTTGTAAAAGAAGTAGCAACCAAGACCAATGACGTTGCTGGTGATGGTACTACAACAGCAACCGTTCTTGCACAGGCAATGATTCAGGAAGGAATGAAGAACTTAGAGGCTGGTGCAAACCCAATCGTTTTAAGACGTGGTATGAAGAAAGCAACTGAAAAAGCAGTTGAAACAATCGCAGCAATGTCTTCTAAAGTAACCGGAAAAGACCAGATTGCAAAAGTTGCATCTATTTCCGCAGGTGATGAAAGCGTTGGCAACATGGTAGCAGATGCAATGGAAAAAGTTTCCAATGATGGTGTTATTACCATTGAAGAGAGCAAGACCATGCAGACAGAGCTTGACCTGGTAGAAGGTATGCAGTTTGACCGTGGATACATTTCCGCATATATGTGCACAGATATGGATAAGATGGAAGCAGTTTTAGATGAGCCGTACATCTTAATTACCGATAAGAAAATCAGCAACATTCAGGAAATCCTTCCACTGTTAGAACAGATTGTTCAGTCCGGTTCCAGACTTCTTATCATTGCTGAAGATATCGAGGGTGAAGCTTTAACTACATTGATTGTAAATAAACTGCGTGGAACATTTAACGTTGTAGCAGTAAAAGCTCCAGGATATGGCGACAGAAGAAAAGAAATGTTAAAAGATATCGCTATCCTTACCGGTGGTCAGGTAATTTCAGAAGAAGTTGGTCTGGAATTAAAAGATGCTACTATGGCACAGCTTGGCCGTGCAAAATCTGTTAAGGTTAAGAAAGAGAACACCGTTATCGTTGATGGTGAAGGAAATAAAGAAGAAATCCAGGCAAGAATCGGCCAGATTCGTGCACAGCTTGAAGAGACAACATCTGAATTTGATAAAGAAAAATTACAGGAAAGACTTGCAAAACTGGCAGGCGGCGTAGCAGTTATCCGTGTTGGTGCTGCAACAGAGACAGAAATGAAAGAAGCAAAACTTCGTATGGAAGATGCTTTGAATGCAACAAGAGCAGCAGTCGAAGAAGGAATCATCGCAGGTGGCGGTTCTGCATACATCCATGCATCCAAAGAGGTTGCAAAGCTTGCTGAGACATTGGAAGGTGATGAGAAGACCGGTGCAAAGGTTATCTTAAAAGCATTGGAGGCTCCATTGTATTACATTTCCGCAAATGCAGGTCTTGAAGGTGCAGTTATTATTAATAAAGTAAAAGAGTCCGCTCCTGGTATCGGATTTAATGCAGCAACAGAAGAATATGTAGATATGGTAGAAGCTGGTATCCTTGACCCGGTTAAGGTTACAAGAAGTGCTTTGCAGAATGCAACATCTGTAGCATCTACATTACTTACAACGGAATCTGTTGTAGCAAATATCAAAGAAGATGCTCCTGCAATGCCGGCAGGAAACCCAGGTATGGGAATGATGTAATAAGAAAATAAAATATATTACTGAAAAGTAAGGATAGAGAGCTCCTGGCTGCGGATAATGCAGTCAGGAGCTTTGCTATGCAGTTTTTTTCCTGATGTTAGTTTTTGGGGGCAGTTGTTTTGATTTGCAAAATATGTTACAATTATTTCATTGTGTAACATGAAGTCTGAATAGCAAGGAGGAAGAAAAATGGGAAGGGTAGTTATTCTTACAGACAGTTCCAGTGGAATTCGTCAGGCAGAAGCGCAGCAGTTAGGGATTAGCGTATTACCAATGCCTTTTTTTATAAATGGTGAAACACTGTTTGAGGATATCAATCTGACACAGGATACATTTTATGAGCATCTGACAGATGGAGCTGAGATTTCAACATCCATGCCGGCAGTAGGAGACCTTACAGACCGTTGGGATGAGCTTTTAAAAGAATATGATGAAGTTGTATACATTCCATTATCCAGTGGATTGAGCAGTTCCTGTGAGACTGCAACAGCATTATCCATGGACGATGAATATGAAGGAAAAGTATTTGTAGTAAATAATCAGAGAATTTCTGTAACACAGAAACAGTCCGTATTTGATGCAATCAAACTGGCAGAAAGCGGCAAGAGTGGAAAAGAGATTAAAGATATTTTAGAGGATGCAAAATTCCAGTCCAGCATTTATATCATGGTAGATACCCTTTACTATCTGAAAAAAGGTGGAAGAATTACACCGGCAGCAGCAGCACTGGGAACATTGTTGAAATTAAAACCGGTATTACAGATTCAGGGTGAAAAGCTGGATGCTTTTGCAAAAGCCAGAACGGTAAAGCAGGCAAAAAGCATTATGATAAAAGCAGTAAAAGATGACTATGCATCCCGCTTTAAGGAGTATCAGGACGAGATGCAGCTTTGTATTGCATATACGGGAGATATAAGTGCAGCAATGGAATTCCGCAAAGAAGTGGAAGCAGAATTTGGGATTACAGACATTATGATGGATCCGCTTTCTTTAAATGTATCCTGCCATATCGGACCGGGAGCATTAGCACTTGCCTGTGCAAGAAAATTATAAGATTTAAAGTGTAAATTCTCGGTAAAATTGATTGACCAACCACAAAATATTGTGTAGAATTGAAATAGTTTAACTTGTTAATGCATAAAAGCAAGTAACATATCATGGTAAAACCAAGGAGGAAAATGAAAATGGCATTTTGTGGAAATTGTGGCACACAAGTGGGTGATGATGCAGATTTTTGCCCGAATTGTGGCCAGAAATTAAAAGGGGAGATGGAACAGCCGGCAGAGCAGGCAGCACCGGTACAGGAACAGCCGGCAGAGCAGGAAACACCGGTACAGGAACAGCCGGCAGAACAGGAAGCACCGGTACAGGAACAGCCGGCAGGACAGGAAGCACCGGCACAGGAACAGCCGGCAGAGCAGGCAGCACCGGTACAGGAACAGCCGCAGCAGGGACAGTTCCAGAGTCAGCCGCAGCAGGGACAGTTCCAGGGACAGTTCCAGGGACAGCCGCAGCAGGGACAGTTCCAGAGTCAGCCGCAGCAGGGACAGTTTCAGGGAAGACCACAGCAGGGACAGTTCCAGGGACAGCCGCAGCAGGGACAGTTCCAGGGAAGACCACAGCAGGGACAGTTCCAGGGAAGACCACAGCAGGGACAGTTCCAGGGACAGCCGCAGCAGGGACAGTTCCAGGGACAGCCACAGCAGGCACGCCCGCCTAAGAAACCATTTAAGATGACGAAACAGTTATGGGCATTGCTTATTGCAGTCATTGCAGTTGTAGTAGTTGCAATTGTTGCACTTGTGGTAGTGAAGAATCAGAAAAAGAAAGTAAATATCGATGATTATATTTCTGTAGAGTATAACGGCTATGAAACAGCAGGAACAGCATATGTTGATTTCGACGAGACCGGATTCAGTGAAGCTGTTATCAAGGCACAGGGAAAGAAACTTAAAAATGTAAAATCTCTTGATGACCTTGACTGGAGTGACCTCACAGATTTGATGGGAAGTAGTAACTGGGATTTGATTGACAGTATTACTTTTGATGTGAAACCGGATTCAGACCTGTCAAATGGTGATGTGGTAACCGTTACTGCTTCATGGAATGAAGATTATGAGAAAAAAGCAGGAGTTAAAATTCTTTCCAAAGAACAGGAATTTACAGTAGAAGGACTGGAAGAAGTAAAAGAAGTTGATCCGTTTGAAGATATCGAGGTAACCTTCTCAGGAACACCACCTTATGTATATCCAGACTGGACCAATAATTCAGATGATGATTACTTACGTTATCTGTGGTTCAACTTTGAAGATTATGACAGTCTTGATGTCGGAGATACTGTAACTTTAACAGTTGATGAATCAGAAGAGAATGCATTGGCAAATGGTTACAAATTCACACAGACATCAAAAGAATATATTGTATCCGGAGTAGATTCTTATGTAACATCTGCTGCAGATATTTCAGCAGACAATCTGGATTCCATGAAAAATGAAGCAACAGATGCGTTAGATGCATATTTTGCAAATAACAATTCCTATATTGGAAATTCCGGATTCAGTTATGAAGGTTCTTATTATCTGGTTGCAAAAAACAGTGATACATGGGGTGATACGAACGTCCTTTATCTGGTATTTTCGACAACTGTAACCAGTGCAGAAAGTGCATTTGAGCCAACTGTTGTATACTTCCCGGTAAAATATACAAATATAATGGCATTATCTGATGGAAGCCAGAGTTTCAATACATACGGTGATATCGAAGGATATACTGATTTAGAGTATGATGACGGATGGTATAATGTTGATGGTTATACAGATGGGGCACAGATGTTTAATGATCTGGTTGTAACTCAGAAGGTTGATTATACTTACGAAGTAACTGATAATTTAACTCAGTTTGGAAACTAAAGGAGAAGGAAATGAATTCTGGAAATGATTTTACAAAGCACATTCATGTGAAAAATATCATTCGTCTGTTATCTATTTTATTAATGGTATTTTTCTTTGTGCCATCATTTATGGTATCCTGTGCAGGATATGGAAATATTAAAATTAGTGCTTTTAAAGCTATGACAGGTATTAAGATAGAGGGCGAAAGTGTAACAGACCCGAAAATAATCTGCATCATAATGCTGCTGCTTCCAATCGCTATGCTGGCTCTCTGGTGCTTAAAGAGCGTATTAAAAGACAAAATTGCTGCAATCGCATCCGGAAGCTGTGCAGTTGTTGACTTTATTTTCTGGATTGCACTTTGCGTCGGAGTAAATAAGGAAGCAACAGATAATTACTGTACAGCGAAGGTTACAGCCGGATTTATATTTAATATATTGTTTATTCTGGCAATTGTAGTGTTGGATCTGTTGATTATTATCAACGTACTTCAGGCTGAGAAACCATTAATCAGACAGAAAATAATGAACGGATATCAGGGAATGCCACAGCAGAATATGTATGGAAATGTGCCACCACAGCAGGGACAGTTCCAGGGACAGTTCCAGGGACAGCCAATGCCGCCACAGCAGCAGGGACAGTTCCAGGGACAGCCAATGCCGCCACAGCAGGGACAGTTCCAGAGCCAGCCAGTACAGCCACAGCAGCCAGTACAGCCGGTATGCAGTAAATGTGGTGCTCCGCTTGTAGCTGGAAATAAGTTTTGTACCAAGTGCGGAAATCCGGTTGCATAAACTGGAATATGAAATAAGTAATAAGTAAACTACGAGAAACACGCTTTGCGAGCTACTCGCGTAAATAAGTAGAAGCCCCATCGTCTGATGATTCAGAGGATGGGGCTTCTTTTCTGCGTGCTGCAGCATTGCAGGCTCAGGATTTTATACAGCCTGACTGCAGAGCTGTTTCTTTTTCCGGTTCTTCCAAACAAGATAGGAAATCATAAGTGGTACACCGGCACCAATCCATGCTACCGGGCTTGCCAGACGGACTGACCAGTATCCATATGGATTTAAAAGGAGCCATACGACACCGACACGGCAAATCATTTCAAAGATACCGCTGACCATAGGCATGATACCTTTTCCAAGTCCCTGCAAAGAAGTACGATAAAGGTAAATAAGAGCAAGAAAGAAGAAAAAGCAGCTGATGGTATTTAAGTACTGTGTGGCATAACTGTAAATGGCTTCCGTCGGTTCGCTTAAGAAAAGGGAAACAATGGAACGGCCAAATACAGTACAGATGAATGCAGCAATTGCAACAGTTCCAAGGGCGATTCCAAAGGCCTTCTTCATGCCATCGAAGATGCGTTCGTATTTTCCGGCACCTAAGTTCTGACCACAGTAAGTAGACATTGTGGTTCCAAGAGCTGGCATTGGCTGGGTAGAAATTTGTTCTACCTTGGATGCAGCAGTAAAGGCTGCAACAGCACTGGAACCAAATACATTTACTGCAGACTGAAGAATCATGGAACCAACAGCTATCAGAGAGTAGTTCAAAGCCATCGGGATACCAAGTCCCATCATCTGGGCGGTTGTCACGCGGTCGATGTAGTAATCACTTTTTCTGGTGCGGAGAATCGTGAATTTACGGTACATATAAATAAGACAGAGAACAGCGGAAATACCCTGTGAGATTACGGTGGCATATGCAGCACCTGCAACATTTAATTTTAAAGTTACAATACAGAATAAATCCAGCACAATATTAAGAGCGGAGGAAAACAGCAGGAAGTATAATGGAGTCTTGCTGTCACCAACACCTCTTAAAATTCCGGAAACAACATTGTACATCATACTGGTAATGATACCCCAGAAGATAACCCGGATATAAGAGTCTGCCATATCAAGAATATTATCCGGTGTGTTCATAAAGATTAAAAGCTCCCGGGAAGTAGTAACAGTCAATGCGGTAAGAACCACGGAAATGATTATGGTTAAGAGGAAGGATAAAGCAACAATATGCTTTAAACGGCTTTCATCCTTTGCACCGAAAGCCTGTGATACCATAACACCGAATCCCTGGGCAAGTCCGGATGCAAAACCAAGTACCAGAAACATAATAGAACCGGTTGCACCTACAGCAGCCAGGGCATCTTCTCCCAAAAACTGTCCTACAATGATGGTATCTACCATACTGTAGAACTGCTGGAACAGATTTCCGAACAATACAGGAAGTGAGAAGAAAAGAATTAATTTCAGTGGATTTCCGGTTGTCATATCTTTCGTCATAATTATAAGCTCCTTTCATAATTTTTTGCAGAAATGTTCTGCACTATATGAGAAAAAAGTACTATATTCTTTGGAAACGGGATTAGTATACATTGGTAAAATAAAAATGACAATGTAAAAATCAATTTAATTATGGTATAATTCGCTCATGAATACGAATTTAGAATATTACAAATTTTTTTATTATGTAGGAAAACTTCACAGTATTACATTGGCAGCAGAAGAACTGAATGTTTCACAGCCGGCAGTGTCCCAGGCAATCCGTAATTTGGAGCGGGAGCTGGGAACCACCCTTTTCATGCGGACATCCAGAGGGGTGCGTCTGACTGCAGAGGGGCAGACACTTTACGGCTATGTGCAGCGGGGCTATGAGACCATCCGGGAAGGCGAACGCAAATTCCTTGAAATGCAGGAGCTGACCAGCGGAGAAGTATGTATCGGAGCCAGCGATATGACACTGCAGTTTTATCTGCTTTCTTATCTGGAACAGTTTCATGAGCAGTATCCGAAAATCAGGATTACAGTTACCAATGCACCGACACCGGAGACACTGAAATATCTGCAGAGCGGCAGAATCGATTTTGGTGTAGTCAGCACGCCTATGGAGACAACGAAGAATATGCATGTGATTCCGGTGCGTGAGATAGAAGATGTCTTTGTGGCAGGACGAAAATTTGAATATTTAAAGGGCGGTAAATTAAGCTATAAAGAATTGGAACATCTGCCGGTTATGTGCCTGGAGGGAAATACCTCTACCAGAAAATATGTAGAGGAATTTCTGCTGGGAGAAGGCGTTGTGATTCATCCGGAGATAGAACTTGCCACCAGCGATATGCTGATACAGTTTGCAAAAAGGAGCCTTGGCATAGCAAATGTGGTCAGGGACTTTGCCCAGGAAGAAATTGATAAGGGGGAACTGTTTCAGATTACATTTAATAAGAAGATTCCTGCCAGACAGTTCTGTATTGTTTCGGATGACAGGGTTCCGTTGACTGCGGCAGCAGAAAAGTTGTTGAAATTATTACAACATAAGTAAAACTTATATCGAGTATAAGGAATATTGACTTTACTTATAATATCTGATTCGGTATAATCAGAAAGTAAGAAGCAGAGAACTGGTTTTTACACCGGTTCTTTTTTGCTTTACAGGAAATTGCTTTCCTGTAAAGTAAAAAACGCTCCGCGAGTAGCTCGTAAAGCGTGTTTCTCATAGTTACGCGAGCAGCGAGAAGAACATATTTCTTATTATAAGGAGGAAATAAAAATGGTTACAGCAGTAGTTGGTGCAAACTGGGGAGATGAAGGAAAAGGCAAGATTACTGATATGCTTGCAAAGGAAGCAGATATTATTATCCGTTTCCAGGGTGGTGCAAATGCAGGACATACTATCGTAAATGATTACGGAAAATTTGCATTACATACCCTTCCATCAGGAGTGTTCTACGGACATACCACAAGTATTATCGGAAATGGTGTTGCACTTGATATCCCGAAGCTTTTCAATGAGATGAAGTCTATTACAGACCGTAATGTACCGGCACCTAAGCTTTTGGTTTCTGACCGTGCACAGATTGTTATGCCGTATCATGTGCTTTTTGATCAGTACGAAGAGGAGCGTCTTGGCAAGAAATCATTCGGTTCTACCAAGTCAGGTATTGCACCATTTTATTCAGATAAATATGCAAAAATCGGTTTTCAGGTAAGTGAACTTTTCGATGAAGATACTTTAACAGAAAAGGTAGACCGTATCTGTGAAATGAAAAATATTATGTTGGAGCATATGTACCACAAACCATTACTGGATAAAACTGAATTATTAAATACATTACATGAGTACCGTGATATGGTTGCTCCGTATGTCTGTGATGTTTCTTTATATCTTGATAAAGCAATCAAAGAAGGAAAGAACATTCTCTTAGAGGGACAGCTTGGAACCTTAAAAGACCCGGATCACGGAATTTATCCAATGGTAACATCTTCTTCTACATTGGCTGCATATGGTGCAATCGGAGCAGGAATCCCACCATATGAGATTAAGAAAATTGTTACTGTATGTAAAGCATATTCTTCTGCTGTTGGTGCAGGCGCATTCGTCAGCGAAATCTTTGGCGAAGAAGCAGATGAATTAAGAAAACGCGGTGGAGACGGCGGAGAATTCGGTGCAACCACAGGACGTCCAAGACGTATGGGATGGTTTGACTGTGTGGCAAGTAAATATGGCTGCCGCATGCAGGGAACAACCGATGTAGCATTTACCGTATTAGATGTTTTAGGATATTTAGATGAGATTCCGGTTTGCGTAGGATATGAAATCGACGGAGAAGTAACCACAGACTTCCCTGTAACTACAAAGCTTGAAAAAGCAAAACCTGTATTAAAGAACCTTCCGGGCTGGAAGACAGATATCCGTGGAATTAAGAAATACGAAGACCTTCCGGAAAACTGCCGTAAATATGTAGAATTCATTGAAGAACAGATTGGATATCCGATTACCATGGTTTCTAACGGACCGGGAAGAAATGATATCATTTATCGTTAAGAATAAAGGCAGATCGTGATGATAAAAAATGTAATCTTTGACGTAGGAAAAGTGCTGGTAGACTTTTGCTGGGAAGAAGTATTTCATAAGCTCGGTTTTGAGGGGGAAACTTTTGAATGTGTGGCGGATGCTACCGTCCGTTCCGTAACCTGGAATGAATTCGACCGGGGGGCAAAGCCGGATGAAGAGATTATTGCTGCATGCATCAAGGAAACACCGGATTATGAAAGAGAAATAAGACTCTTTTATGACCATGTAGGAGAGACGATTCGTACTTATCCATATACGGTGCGGTGGATACGAAGCCTTGAGAAAAATGGATATCATACCTATATATTATCTAATTTTCCAAAGAGCACTTATGAAAAAGCAACAGAAGAACTTTCTTTTGAAAAGGAGACTACCGGAGCAATCTTTTCCTATCAGGTGAAGTGCATCAAGCCGGAAGTGGAAATTTATAAGCTATTGCTGGACAGATACCATTTAGTGCCACAGGAATGTGTATTCATAGACGACCGTCCGGAAAACATAGAGACGGCAGAAAAGCTTGGCATTATAGGCATACAGTTTCAGAATCAGCAGCAGGCAAAAAGAAGGCTTTTGGAACTTGGTGTCGTATCCGGTAGTTAATAAGTAAAGATTATGTAAAAAAAGAATAATTGTCTATTCGTTTCTTGCATTTCAATAGCGAAATGCTTATAATGAGCGTAAGCAGACGGGTAGCAACGCAACTGGCAGGAGTTACTCCTGCCAGTTTTTTTACTTTACAGGAAATTGCTTCCCTGTAAAGTGTGTTTTCGCAGTTGCACAGTAAGCAGGGAGAATACAATGAGGATAACAGGTTTAAAGAAAAAGCTGATAAGTCTCATAGTGGCTGTTATTATGACGGTTTCAGGAATGTATGTTGAAAATATCAACATAGATTCTTCCTTTGCATGTGAAGATACTGCGAACCAGAATTTCACACAGGTAGCACATTTATCCAGACCATCAGAGAGCTGTACCGAAGAACTTCTGGGAACTCGGGAGACCGGCAGGATTGCAGCGGGATACCGCAGACTGTCGGAGAAAAACAGCGATTTGGAAGGAGCCGCATTATCACTGGAAGCAGTATTGCCTGAAAATCAGGCAAAAGACGGCTGGAACTTTGAATTACGGAAATCAAAGGATGTTTTGGACAGCAGGCGTGTCATTATAGGCTATATCCATCATCAGGATGGAGCGAAGGGCTGACTATCACAAGTTAGAAGCAATTTACCTGTGCGCAGAGGAGCATAGGTTTCTTTGCGTACAATATCAGGTCATAACTGTGATAGGAGGATAATAAAATATGGCACAGGATATTGTAGTAGCGCTTATGGGCGTTATGGTAGCGGCAGCAGTTGCTGCATGCTGGTGGTATGAGCATCATGACAGAGAAGATGAGACTTCTTCTAAAGAGGAACAGGAAAAGACGAAAGAAGTATAAAGGAATAAAAGAAGATAGAGGGCTTGTAGCAGGAAAGGACAGAATATGAGAAAGACAAAAATTATATGTACATTAGGACCGGCAACAAAGGATGATGAAGTATTAAAACAGTTAATGGAAAATGGAATGGACGTGGCGAGAATTAACTTTTCCCACGGCTCACAGGCAGAACATAAAGTAACCATGGATCGTGTAAAAAGGATGCGTAAGGAACTGGGCAGACCGGTTGGGATTCTTCTTGATACCAGTGGACCGGAAATCAGGATTGGACAGCTGGAGGGTGGCAGAGCAGAACTGCTTCCGGGAGATACCTTTAAACTTACCACCAATGATATTATGGGAAATAAAGAGCGGGTCTCTATTACTTACAAAAATCTGGTGCATGATGTCAAAGCCGGAACCAGAATTCTGATTGATGATGGACTGATTGAAATGCTGGTAACCAATGTAACAGAAACTGAGATTACCTGTAAAGTAGAAAATGGTGGTGTGATTTCAGACCGCAAAGGAATTAATGTACCGAATGTAAATCTGTCCATGCCTTATATCAGCCCGAAAGACCGCTCCGATATTCTATTTGGAATTGAGCAGGGTGTAGATTTTATTGCAGCATCTTTTGTACGCTGTGCAGATGATGTGCTGCAGTTACGGAAAATTATGGCAGAGCAGGGCTGCAATGACATTAAGATTATCTCTAAAATCGAAAACCGTCAGGGTGTAGATAATATTGATGAGATTCTGGCAGTGTCAGATGGCATTATGGTTGCCAGAGGAGACATGGGAGTGGAGATTCCGATTCGTGAAGTTCCGGCAATTCAGAAGAAAATTATAAAAAAGGTTTACCATGCAGAAAAGGTTGTTATTACGGCAACCCAGATGCTGGATTCCATGATGAAGAATCCACGCCCGACCAGAGCAGAAGCAACAGATGTTGCCAATGCTATTTATGATGGAACCAGTGCAATTATGCTGTCTGGTGAGACTGCTGCCGGGAAATATCCGGTGGAGGCATTAAAAACCATGACAGAGATTGCGGAATATACAGAAAATGATATTGATTATGAGAAACGTTTCCGCCAGCTGGAGAAGATTGATAATCCGGATGTAACAGATGCCATTTCCCATGCAACCTGTATGACTGCCATTGACATCAATGCGGCAGCAATTGTTACGGTAACCAAATCCGGCAAGACTGCCCGCATGATTTCAAGATATCGTCCGAAATGTGCAATTATCGGCTGTACCCCATCGGAAAAGAGTTATTATCAGATGAATCTTTCCTGGGGCGTAACACCACTTATGATACAGGAAGAGACGGATACAGAAGCATTGTTTAATAATGCAATGGAATCCGCAGAACAGCATGGATATGTACAGCATGGAGATCTGGCGGTTATTACAGCTGGAATTCCATTGGGTATTTCCGGTACCACCAATCTGATTCGTGTAGTAGTGACGGGACACTTAAAGAAATAGGAGCGTAGATGGTATGAATGAACAACCGAAATTAGCAGTGCTGATTGATGCAGAAAATGTATCCAATAAATATGTGAAACTAATTATGGATGAGGTCAGCAATTACGGGGTGGCTACTTATAAGCGGGTTTATGGAGATTATTCGAATCCGAGCGTATCTGCATGGATGAAAAATATGCAGGAGTATGCTCTGACACCGGAATTGCAGTGTAATTATACTGCAGGAAAAAGTGCTTCTGATTCGGCATTGATTATAGATGCCATGGATATTCTTTATTCCGGCAAAGTCAGCGGTTTCTGTCTGGTGTCGTCAGACAGTGATTTTACCAAACTTGCCATGCGCTTAAAGGAAGCCGGTATGATGGTAATCGGAATGGGAGAGGAGAAGACACCGAAGTCCTTTGTAAATGCCTGCGAGAATTTCAAGTATCTTGATTTACTTTATAATAAAGAAGAAGCAGAGGAAAAACAGCGCACAGCTACCACAAGAAGAAATACGAATGCATCTTCGGAAAAGGATGCCGGGGACAATGACAACCTTCCGAAGCTTTCGGATATTGAAAAGGAGGTAATCTCCATTATCCGGAGCAATGCAGAGGAAAATGGCTGGATTAATATTTCTGAGCTTGGAATCAATCTGAGCAAACGTATTCCGGGCTTTGACCCACGAAATTATCAGTGCAGTAAACTTTCTACCTTCTTAAAGAAGTTTAGGAGCATTGAATTAAACCCGATTGAGAATCCACACAATAAGCTGTTGAAGGTTGTGTATGCAAAAATAAAAGAGTAGAAAAGAATGTAAAAGCTTCTTTTTCCAGAGTTGTATTTGGCTGGCGAAAGAAGCTTTTTACATAATATTTTTAAAGCGTAGATACATGCTGTAACTAAAATCTGGTTATAAGCAAAAAAACAGGAAGCCTTGATTTATCAGGCTTCCCGCTCCATTAAATAATGCGGAAGATGGGACTTGAACCCACACAAGCGCAATGCTTACAAGATCCTTAGTCTTGCTCGTCTGCCAGTTCCGACACTTCCGCATACCGTATGAACTTACGTCTCATGACGACTTGTAAATAGTAACAAATTCCGGGGCAATTGTCAATGCTTATTTTTAACTTTTTTCGATTTTTGCCAATTTTATATATTTTTTCAAAAAAAGGGAAAAAATTAAAAATAGGGGTTGACTTATTACCGTTGAAACGGTAAAATATCATTTGTTCGCAGGAGTGGCGGAATTGGCAGACGCGCAGGCTTCAGGTGCCTGTGGTAGCAATATCGTGTGGGTTCAAGTCCCATCTCCTGCATGAAAAAAGCCTTGATGATATCAGGGCTTTTTTGCTGTTACAAAGTATTCGTAAGAAGCTGCCGGCAGCAGGCTTTGCAACTCTGAAATTACTTGATGAATCGTAAAAAGGAGCGTATAACAAATATTCGGAAAAATGAAAAGCGAGTGTAATAGAAGAAAAAACAGGGTGTCAAGAAAAAATACTTGACACCCTGCTTCCTTTATAGTATGATAGCTAAGGTCGCAAGGAGTGAGAACATGGAAGAAAAAGTAGAACAGGCTTATTTATATGATTTTTATGGAGAGCTGCTCAATGAACATCAGAGAAGAATCTACGAAGATTTCGTGTTCAATGATTTATCTTTAGGCGAGATAGCTTCCTGCGAGGGCATCAGTCGCCAGGGTGTACATGACCTGATTAAGCGGTGCAATAAGATGCTGGAAGGCTATGAAGAGAAACTTCATCTGGTAAAGAAGTTCTTAGAGACGAAGCAGAAGGTAGAAGAGATTAACAAATTAGCGGAAAGCTTCCGGGCAGGACGCAAGGATACAGTAATTGATGAAATAGAGAGAATTTCGGGAGAAATATTGGAGGAGCTGTAATATGGCATTTGACAGTCTTTCACAGAAACTTCAAAATGTATTTAAGAATCTTCGCAGTAAGGGAAGGCTTACGGAAGATGATGTGAAGGCAGCACTGAAAGAAGTAAAGATGGCTCTGCTTGAAGCAGATGTTAACTTTAAAGTAGTAAAACAGTTTACCAAAGCGGTGCAGGAGCGTGCAATTGGTTCCGATGTAATGAACGGACTGAATCCTGGACAGATGGTAATTAAAATTGTAAATGAAGAGATGGTCAGGCTCATGGGTTCCGAGACAACGGAGATAGCACTTCGTCCGGGACAGCAGATTACCGTTATTATGATGGTAGGTCTTCAGGGAGCTGGTAAAACCACCACAACCGCTAAGATTGCAGGTAAGTTAAAGCAGAAGGGCAAGAAACCACTGCTGGCAGCCTGTGATGTGTATCGCCCGGCTGCTATTGAGCAGTTGAAAATCAATGGAGAGAAGCAGGAAGTTGAAGTATTCTCCATGGGCGATAAGAATAAGCCGGTAAATATTGCGAAAGCGGCAGTTGAGCATGCAGCAAAGAATGGCAATCAGGTTGTAATCTTAGATACCGCCGGACGTCTCCATGTAGATGAAGATATGATGGATGAGTTGATTGAGATAAAAGAAAATGTCGATGTGGCACAGACCATTTTGGTTGTAGATGCCATGACCGGACAGGATGCCGTAAATGTGGCAGGAACGTTCGATGAGAAGATTGGAATTGACGGAGTCGTGCTGACAAAGTTAGACGGTGATACCCGGGGTGGAGCGGCATTATCCATCCGTGCAGTAACCGGTAAACCGATTCTTTATGTTGGTATGGGAGAGAAACTTTCTGATTTGGAACAGTTCTATCCGGATCGTATGGCAAGTAGAATTCTTGGCATGGGCGATGTGCTTACATTGATTGAAAAAGCACAGAACGAGATTGATATAGATGAAGAGAAAGCCAAAGACATGCAGCAGCGTCTGAAGAAAGCGGACTTTACCTTTGATGATTATCTGCTTTCCATGGAACAGATGAAGAAAATGGGCGGTCTTGGCAATATTCTTGGGATGCTGCCGGGACTGGGCGGCGGAAAGATGCCGGATATTGATGAAGGTGAAGCTGAGAAAAATATGGCACGTACAACAGCCATCATTTATTCCATGACAAAGAAGGAAAGAAGTAATCCTTCACTTTTGAATCCGAGCCGTAAGCACCGGATTGCAAAAGGTGCAGGGGTAGATATCAGTGAAGTAAACCGTCTGGTAAAGCAGTTTGAACAGGCGAAGAAAATGATGAAACAGATGCCCGGACTTATGGGTGGACGTGGACGCGGTGGTAAAATGGGAAAATTCAAGTTTCCTTTTTAACATATAAGCATTTGCTTAGGATAGCATAATTCAAGGAGGTGAAACAGTAATGGCAGTAAAGATCAGATTAAGAAGATTAGGACAGAAAAAGGCTCCTTTCTATAGAATCGTAGTTGCAGATTCCCGTTCCCCAAGAGATGGAAAATGCATCGAAGAGATTGGAACTTATGACCCAACTAAGGATCCTAGTGAGTACCATGTAAATGAAGAACTGGCTAAGAAATGGTTAGCAAACGGCGCACAGCCAACAGAAACCGTAAACCGTATCTTCAAAGCAACCGGTATCGTAAAATAGTGAGGTGTACCTATGAAGGAATTAGTAGAAGTAATTGCAAAATCACTTGTAGATTACCCGGATGAGGTCAATGTCACAGAGACAGAGAACGAGAAAGCCATCGTATTGGAACTGCGCGTAGCTCAGTCCGACATGGGTAAGGTAATCGGAAAACAGGGACGCATTGCAAAGGCAATCCGTTCTGTTGTGAAAGCAGCAGCCTCAAAAGAAAACAAAAAAGTAATCGTTGATATTATGTAATAATATCGATGACATAAAAGGAAGCAGCAGAGTAATCTGTTGCTTCCTTTTTATCTATATGCACAGGAATTCGTTCCTGTGCACTTTTCCATCTTGTCCCATTGTGCGACATATGTTAAAATACAAAAAAGCATACATTAATACAATCGAAATAGCAAATTCTATTATTCAAATCTTGTTTCATTTTGAACATGACATTTCTGTATCTATCTATGCTTTTATTCACTAATTAATCAAAAAAGCAGGAGAGGTACAGCAGTGGATTTTGTAGCAATGGTTCTCCTGCCACATACAAGGAGGACTTGCCTATGACAAGAGAAACAAATGAAAACACACCGGTAGCAAACCGTAAATTCAAGGACACTATTTTTCGCATGCTATTTTCGGAAAAGGAAGCTTTGCTGTCACTTTATAATGCGGTTAATAGCAGTAATTATACGGATGCAGATGCACTGGAAATTGTAACTTTAGAAAATGCTATTTATATGGGAATGAAGAATGACCTGGCTTTTATTCTGGATATGAATCTTTATCTATATGAACATCAATCCACAATAAATCCGAACATTCCGCTTCGGGATTTATTTTATATTGCAGCAGAATACCAGAGGCTTGTAGATAAGAAATCCCTATATTCTTCTGCATTACAGAAAATTCCTAATCCCCATTTTATTGTATTTTATAACGGAAGCATGCCGATAGAGGATTGTTGTACCAGACGGCTGTCAGATGCGTTTTATCATGCAACAGACAATCCATCTTTGGAGCTTGTTGTTACCACATTTAATGTGAATGTGGGGCACAACACGGAGTTAATGTCCCAGTGCCAGATATTGAGGGAATATTCCATTTATGTCGCAAAAGTGCGTGTTTTTACGGAACAGATGCCAGTAGATGCTGCTGTACAAAAAGCAGTTGCAGAATGCATCCATGAAAATATTCTGGCAGATTTCCTTAGGAAAAATCAGGCGGAGGTAATTGCTATGAGTATATTTGAATATGACAAAGAGGAAGAGGAAAAGAAATTAAGGAAAGCAGAATTTGAGGCAGGAGTCGAGCATGGAATAGAGCAGAGTTTAGTTTCACTTGTAATAAAGAAAATGAAAAAAGGAAAATCTGTAGAAGAAATTGCGGATATGCTAGAAGAAACTCCAGAAAAAATTCAAAATATATATGAACTGGCAAGAGATATGGCACCAGACTATGATGTAGAGAAAATCTGTGGACAATTGACAAGATAAAAAGATAAAACTGTAAGTTTTTTTCTAGGGGAAAAGAAAAGCAGTTATATAGTTTCATAAAAAGTGCACAGGAATTCGTTCCTGTGCACTTTTTAACAATTTTACTCATGCACGAAAACCGTAGTCGGTATACATTTCTTCGCAGTATTTGCAGCGATAGGTTTCTTCTTTTTCATCTGTGAGCAGGAAAATCTGGTCTAATTCCTGTTCGATGGAAGTAATGCAGCGTGGGTTCTTGCAACGGATTACATTTTTTACCTGCTTTGGAAGATGCAGTTCCTTTTTCTCAACGATTTTATCGCCTTTGATAATATTTACGGTAATATTGTGGTCGATAAAACCTAAGATATCTAAGTCTAAGGCATCAATCGGGCATTCGACTTTGATGATGTCTTTTTTTCCCATTTTATTGCTTTTGGCATTCTTGATAATGGCAACGGTACAGTCTAACTTGTCCAGCTTTAAATTGTGATAGATAGAAAGGCTCATACCGGCTTTGATATGGTCGAGAACGAAACCTTCATGAATTCCACTGATATTTAACATATTGATTACCTCCATTTTAATAGTGTAAGAATTAGAGCCATTCGCACATAGACACCGTACTGTGCCTGACGGAAATAAGCAGCTCTTGGGTCATCATCTACTTCTACGGATATTTCATTGACACGAGGAAGTGGATGAAGAACATACATATCGTCCTTGGCAAGCTTCATTTTTTCCTTGTCTAATATGTAATAGTTTTTCAGACGGACATAATCTTCTTCATTGAAGAAACGTTCCTTCTGCACTCTGGTCATATAAAGAATATCAAGTTTTGGCATTGCATCATCCAGTCTTGTTACTTCTTCAAACGGAATATTATTTTTTACCAGAACGTCTTCGCGGATATAGTCCGGAATTTTAAGTTCTTCCGGAGAAATAAGAACGAAGCGGATTCCGGGATAACGAATCAGTGCATTAATCAGAGAGTGCACGGTCCGGCCGAATTTTAAATCACCGCATAAACCGATTGTCATATTGTCTAATTTCCCTTTTAAAGAACGAATGGTTAATAAATCAGTTAATGTCTGGGTTGGATGTTGATGACCGCCATCACCGGCGTTGATTACTGGAATAGAAGATTTCTGGGAAGCTACAAGAGGTGCACCTTCCTTTGGATGACGCATAGCACATATATCTGCGTAACAGGAAATGATTCGGATAGTATCGGAAACACTTTCACCTTTTGCTGCGGATGAACTGTCTGCACTGGCAAAACCAAGAACAGAACCACCAAGGTTTAACATGGCAGCTTCAAAACTAAGACGGGTACGGGTGCTTGGTTCATAGAAACAGGTTGCAAGTTTCATACCATCACAGGCATGTGCATATTTTTGTGGATTTTTTTCAATATCACCTGCTAAATCCAGCAGTTGATCCAGCTCCTCTACGGATAAATCGAGGGGACTCATTAAGTGTCGCATAAGATTCCTCCTGTATGATGTTTTTAGTAATGTCGTCTAGGCATTTTTACTATCATATAATATTAAAATATAAAATTCAAGGTAAAATATAAAGACGCAATATTCTGAAATTTGAAAAATTTTTCAGTATATGATAAAGTAGGGTATCATAAGGTGATGCAAAGAGAAGGAGAGCAAAAATGATTGAGGAAAGAAACGATATGCAGATGGACTTTGATGAGGATGCCCAGTACACAGAACGCAAGAGAATACTCTTTTTCGGTCTGCCATGGACCTTTACCAAATATATCATCAAACCAAGTGTAATTACAGTAGATGCAGGCTTATTCAAAATTGAAGAAAATGACTGCTATATGTATAAGGTACAGGATGTAAAATTAACGGCAACTTTGCTGGAGCGGATGTTCGGACTTGGAACTGTAATCTGTTATACCGGAGATGTTACTACACCGGAGCTTCGGCTGACACATATCAAACATTCCAGGGAAGTAAAAAATTACATCTTAAAAGCATCCGAAATTGCAAGAATGAAACGCCGTACTTTAAATACGTTAGATATTGGAGCTGGCGCAGATATTGATGATTTAGACTCATAAGCGTAACAGGACATTGCAGGATTCAGGCATCGCACGGACTTAATAAAGAAGTTCCGTGCGATGCTGTTTTATGCAGAAAAGGGGATTTAAGATTTTCTCCGGGGAACAGTGGTAACACGTTCAAATAGGAGACCTGCCATCATCCAGAGAGGCGCATAGTCTAAGCGGATGACACCGTTGATATTGGTTTTGGCATTGCTGTAATCCCATGGACAGATGCCCTTTTTCTTTAAGAAGGTTCCGGTCAGATACTCACAGACAAAGATACCGGCAGAGTAAATGGAACCCCGGAAGATGGCAGGCAGCTTATGAATGTGCTTATAAACCGGCGGAATAACCGCCGCCATGCCATAAATCGGGAACATCCAGATAGAAGTATGCCCCGTCAGTTTAAAATTGTTATTGCGGATAGAATCAAGGGAGGTGAAGATAATTTCCATGCACCAGCCCGTGAGTCCGCATATCATAAAATTATTCTTTATCATAAGAAAAGTATCTCCTTTGAATTTAGAAAAATACTATGAAATTATGAAACAGGGATGGAATGCGGCTGGTAATTTTTGTGTGTAAAATAACTGGGTGTTCACGAAAGGACGAATGTATGATAAGACCTGTTAGAAGCACTTGGAATTCTGTATGAAAACAGGCAACGCTGACACATGGATGTGGCAGCGAAGCGCATATGAACATGGATGTGAATTTGCGCTGGTTGCCGGAACAAATCATAACAATATCAGAATTCTTAGTGCTTCTTGCAGGTCATTATGTTACATTCGGATTTCGTGAACATCCGGTTATTTCGGTTACACAATAAATACATTTGCAGCATCACCCTGTTTCGTAATTTCATAAAATATCTGTAAGAAATTATGAAATCTTTCATAAATAAAAAGTGGAAAACTTGTAAAAACCCACCCGGTAGCATATAATGATAAAAGTGTATTTTTAAGGATACGTCTATGGCATATCTTAAGGATTTACTAAAGCAGGTTACATATATTTGTACACGGGGAACGATGGATTGTAAGGTGACACATATCTGCCATGATTCCAGACAGGTGGTCAGAGGAAGCATGTTTATCTGCCTTGCGGGAAGCAGAGAAGACGGGCATGATTATCTTGCTCAGGCAATTCGTAAAGGAGCAGCAGTGTGTGTAGTATCAAAGCATGTCTGGGTGGAAGGTGATGTGACAGTCATCCGGGTACGCAATACCAGTGAAGCCATGGCATGGATAGCCAGAAATTATTATGGCGCACCGGCAGAAGCCATGCAGATGATAGGAATTACCGGAACAAAAGGAAAGACCACGACTGCCTGTATGCTGTATCAGATGTTAAAGGAAGCCGGGGTAAAATGCGGACTGATCGGAACTCTTGGCGTACGAAGAAGCGATGGATTAAAAAAGCCAGGCAGCAATACGACACCGGATGCTCTGGTATTACAGAAGGAACTGCGGGAAATGGCGGATGCCGGATGCAGTTGTTGTGTGATGGAAGTATCCTCCCAGGGACTGAAGCATTACCGGGTGGACGGAATCACCTTTGCCATTGGAATTTATACTAATCTGTCCATGGACCATATCGGACCGGGAGAGCATCGGAGTTTTCGGGAGTATGCCTGCTGTAAAAAACGGCTTTTTGAGCGTAGCCGGGTGATTTGTATCAATGCAGATGATAAATATCATGGTTTTATGACAGCGAATCTTGATGCTCCGGTATATACTTATGGAATCGAACAACCCTGCGATGTAAAAGCGGAGCATATCATATATGAAAGAAGCAGTCGTGGATTAAATGTCACATATCAGACAACCGGGTGGATAAAGGATGAAATCGTATTAAAAATGCCCGGAACTGCCAATGTATATAATTCCCTTGCTGCCATGGAAGCAGCACATCTCCTTGGAATTTCCCCGGAGACGATAAGGAAAACCTTAAGAAATGTTTCAGTAAAAGGAAGAATTGAAGAAGTAAGAATTTCAGATAAATTTGATGTAGTCATTGATTATGCCCATAATGCGGCAAGTCTGGAATCCCTGATAAAGACATTGCGGCAGTATCAGCCCAAGCGTCTGGTATTATTGTTTGGCTGCGGTGGAAACCGTTCTCCGCTGCGGAGGTTTCAGATGGGTGAGACAGCCGGAAGACTTTCGGATGTCACGATATTGACATCGGATAATCCAAGATATGAAAAGCCGGAGGCAATCCTTTCTGACATCGAACAGGGAATGAAGAGAACGAAAGGAAAGTATAAAATTATTCCGGATAGAAGAGAAGCCATTTCTTATGCTGTTTCCCAGGCACAGGAGGGCGATTTGATTGTAGTGGCAGGAAAAGGTCATGAAGAGTATCAGGAGATAGAAGGACATTTTTATCCGATGAACGAACGGGAAATGATAGAGAACAGTATATGAGGTGAATCTATGGCAAAATATGCCAATATCATAATTGATATTTCTCATGAAAAATTAGATAAAACTTTTCAGTATCGGATTCCACCGGAAATGAAGGATGAGATAACGGAAGGAATGCAGGTCATTGTTCCCTTTGGAAACCGGACGATAAAGGGCTACGTGATAGAACTGACAGATAAAGCAGAATTTGACACGGCTAAATTAAAGGACATTAAAGCTGTTGATAACAATGCCATGCAGATTGAATCACAGTTCATTGCCCTGGCAGCGTGGATGCGTAAAAATTATGGTGGAACCATGAACCAGGCATTAAAGACAGTGATTCCAATTAAAGAGAAAGCCAAAGAAAAAAAGAGCCGTCTGGTACGCCTTATGCTTCCTTTTAACGAGGCAGCAAGCCTTTTGGAAGAACTGAAAAGAAAGCACAGAACTGCCCGGGCAAGACTGTTAGAAGCACTGTTAGAAGAAACTGTCTTAAGTTATGATGTAATAACCAAAAAGCTTCATATTACGGCAGATGTCATCAAAGCAATGGTGCAGCAGGGAGTTATAACGGTAGAAGAAGTGCGGACTTACCGTAATCCTGTCCGTACACAGGAGATGGGAGCCTATACCCTGACCTTAAATGCAATGCAGCAAAAAGTGGTGGATGCAGTGATAGAAAATGCCAGAACAGAAAAGAAACCGTGCCTCATTCACGGAGTGACCGGAAGCGGTAAGACAGAAGTCTACATGGAGCTGATTGCAGAAGCTGCCGGCAGGGGAAAACAGTCCATCGTATTAATTCCGGAGATTGCACTGACCTATCAGACGGTGATGCGGTTTTACCATAGGTTTGGCGACCGGGTTTCCATTATGAATTCGAAACTGTCACCGGGAGAGCGTTCCGACCAGTTTGAGCGGGCAAAAAAAGGTGAAATTGATGTTATGATTGGCCCTCGTTCTGCTTTGTTCACACCTTTTTCAAATCTTGGGTATATTATAATAGATGAAGAGCATGAGGGCACTTATAAAAGTGAGACGATACCAAGGTATCATGCAAGGGAAACCGCAATAGAGCGGGCGAGAATGTCCGGTGCCACTGTGATTTTAGGCTCGGCGACCCCTTCCATCGAAAGCTTTTATCATGCGAAAAAGGGTGACTATTTACTCCTTTCCATGGATAAGCGGGTGAAGGAAAAGCCACTGCCGGAATGTGAAATTGTGGACTTAAGAGAAGAATTAAAGGCAAGAAACTTTTCGATTTTAAGCAGAAGCCTTCATAAAAAAATAGAGCAGCGGTTATTGCGGAAAGAACAGGTTATGCTATTTATTAACCGCAGGGGAATGGCAGGCTTTGTATCCTGCCGTGCCTGTGGTCATGTAATGAAATGTCCCCACTGTGATGTGTCATTGCATGCACATAATAATGGAAAACTGATATGTCACTATTGTGGTTATGAGCAAAATCATGTTAAGATATGTCCGAACTGTGGTTCAAAATATATCAGTGGTTTTAAAGCCGGAACCCAGAAAATTGAGGAACTGGTAAAAAAAGAATTCCCTGAGGCAAGGATTCTTCGGATGGATTTTGATACCACAAGAAGCAAAGACAGCTATGAGAAAATCCTCTCCGCATTTGCCAATCAGGAAGCAGATATCCTGATTGGAACCCAGATGATTGTAAAAGGACATGATTTTCCAAATGTAACATTAGTAGGAGTGCTGGCAGCAGACTTATCTCTTTATGTATCCGATTATCATGCCGCTGAGAGAACCTTTCAGCTTCTGACCCAGGCAGCCGGAAGGGCAGGACGAGGTGAGAAACCGGGAGAGGTCATTATCCAGACTTATAATCCGGAGCACTACAGCGTCATCTGTGCAAAGAATCAGGATTATAACCAGTTCTATGAAGAGGAAATTTTCTACCGGCAGGCAATGCGTTATCCGCCGGTATGGCATATGCTGGTTGTGCTTTGTGCATCAAAAGAAGAAGCAGAAGCCTATGCATGTGCAAAAGAGCTTGCAGATACCATGGAAAAAGTGCAGGCTGATAAAAAGCTTCAGATGATTGGACCAGCAGATGCAGCAGTAGCCAGGGTAAATGACATTTATAAAAAAGTACTTTATTTCAAACACCCGGATTATGGTGTGTTGATTCAGATAAAAGATAAAGTAGAACAGCTTATGGAAGAAAAACAGGGAGTAAGAAACGTATCGGTGCAATTTGATTTTGACCCGGTAAATGGCTTTTAGAGAAAGAAATTTAAGGAGGAAGTAAAAATGGCATTAAGACAGATCCGGACAGTAGGAGATCCGGTATTGACAAAGACCTGTAAAGAAATTAAAGAGATAACACCAAAGATTTTAGAACTGGCAGATGATATGTTAGAAACCATGTATGAAGCCAATGGTGTGGGACTTGCTGCACCGCAGGTTGGAATCTTAAAGAGAATGGTAGTTATTGATATCGGAGATGGCCCGATTCTTATGATTAATCCTGAGATTATCGAGACTTCCGGAACCCAGACCGGAGATGAAGGCTGCTTAAGTCTTCCGGGTAAGGCAGGAACGGTTACAAGACCCAATTATGTAAAAGCCCGTGCATTTAATGAAGATGGTGATGAATATGAGATTGAGGGAACAGAGCTTTTAGCAAGAGCAATCTGTCATGAATTAGACCATCTGGATGGACATATGTATACGGAAAAAGTAGAGGGTGAGCTTCATGACGTAGTCTATGAGGAGGGTTAGAAATGAAAGTAATATTTATGGGAACACCGGATTTTGCGGTGGGTACATTAGAGGCAATTGTGGCAGCAGGCCATGAAGTAGTGCTTGCGGTAACACAGCCGGATAAACCCAAGGGAAGAGGAAAGAGCATGCAGTATCCTCCGGTAAAGGAAGCTGCAATTGCCCATGAAATCGAAGTATATCAGCCGGAGCGGGTACGCCGTTCAGAATGCATAGAATATCTGGCAAAATATCAGCCGGACATCATTGTGGTAGCAGCCTTTGGACAGATACTTCCAAAAGAAATTTTAGAGATGCCAAAATATGGCTGCATCAATGTCCATGCATCCCTGCTTCCAAAATACCGTGGGGCTGCACCAATCCAGTGGGCAGTAATCAATGGAGAGAAGGCTTCCGGCGTAACGATTATGCGTATGGATGAAGGTCTGGATACCGGAGATATGATAGCATCTGTGGCTGTGGAACTGGATGCACAGGAGACCGGTGGCAGCCTTTTTGATAAATTGCAGGATGCCGGGGCACAATTGTGTGTAGAAACCATGAAATCCATTGAAGATGGTACAGCAGTGTATACACCACAGGATAATGAGATTGCAACGCATACCAAAATGATTCAGAAGTCATTGGGAAAGATTAACTGGTCTTTATCTGCAGTGCAGATTGAGAGGCTGATTCGTGGACTGAATCCATGGCCGAGTGCCTATACTTACCTTTCCGGCAAGACATTGAAAATCTGGAAGGCAACGGTACATCCGGGCAATACGGATGCTGCACCGGGAACAGTGGTAAAGGCAGATAAACAGAGCCTTGTCATACAGACAGGCGTTGACCGTCTTTCGCTGGAAGAAGTGCAGTTAGAAGGAAAAAAACGTATGCCGGTTGCCGATTTCTTACGTGGATTTACAATCGGAAACGGAACGGTGCTTGGAACAAAACAGCAATAAAAAGGAGGAATTCATATGCCATATTATTATTGGTGGGACCCGACTTATTTCTTAGTAATTATTGGTGCAGTAATCTGTCTTCTGGCATCTGCCCATGTAAACAATACGTTTAAAAAATATTCAAAATACCGCAGTATGTCCGGAATGACAGGTGCACAGGCGGCACAGAGAATCTTAAATGCAGCAGGCATTTATGATGTGGAAATCCGCCATATTTCCGGAAACCTTACCGACCATTATGACCCGAGAAATAAGACCTTAAGTCTTTCAGACAGTGTCTATAGTTCGGCATCTGTTGCGGCGGTTGGTGTAGCAGCCCATGAGTGTGGACATGCTATCCAGCATCAGAAGAATTATGCACCGCTTACCATTCGTGGTGCCATTGTTCCGGTAGCCAATATCGGTTCTACACTGGCATGGCCGCTGATTCTGATTGGATTATTTATCAGCAGCCACAGTGGTCAGGCATTGATTACAGCAGGAATCATCTGCTTTTCACTGGCAGTATTATTTCAGATTGTAACACTTCCGGTAGAATTTAATGCATCGAGAAGAGCAGTAAGAATCCTTGGAGAGACAGGAATCTTAGGAGAACAGGAACTGGGCTATACGAGAAAAGTTTTAGGAGCTGCAGCGTTAACCTATGTAGCGGGAGCAGCTTCAGCGATTCTTCAGTTACTGCGTCTGATTTTATTATTTGGAGGACGACGGGATGACTGATTCGGTGAACAGCCGGGAACTGGTGCTTGCAATTTTGCTGGCGGTAACAAAGGATGGCATATACAGCCATGTGGCGATTTCTGATGTACTGACCAAATATCAGTATCTTGAGAAACAGGAGCGCAGCTTTATTACCAGAGTCAGCGAGGGTACTCTGGAGCGCATGCTGGAGCTTGATTATATTATCAATCAGTTTTCCAGTGTGAAGGTGAATAAAATGAAGCCGGTAATCCGTTGTATTATCCGGAGTGCCGTCTACGAAATGAAATATATGGACAGTGTTCCGGTATCAGCTTCCTGCAACGAAGCAGTAAAGCTTGCAAAGAAAAAAGGCTTTGGAAAGCTTTCCGGATTTGTCAATGGAGTGCTTCGGAATATCGGAAGAAATCTTGATAAGATTATATACCCGGATAAGGAAAAATCTTATAAACAGTATTTATCCGTAACCTGTTCCATCCCGGAATGGATGATTACACTCTGGGAGAAAAATTATTCCTTAGAACGGATTGAAAAGATAGCAGAAGCATTTTTGAAAGAAGAACCACTGACTATAAGGTGTAATATTACAAAGATTACACCGGAAGCATTGGTGGAGCGCTTGAAAAATCGTGGCATGGAAGTGAACATAGATGAAAAACTTCCTTATGCATTGCATGTAAGAGGTGTGGATTATCTTGGCAGCATTCCGGAATTTGCGGAAGGACTTTTTTATGTGCAGGATTTAAGCTCCATGAAGGTGGCTGAGGCGGCAGAGGTAAAAGCAAATGATACTGTCATTGATGTGTGCGGAGCACCCGGTGGAAAGAGTATACATATTGCACAGCTGCTTTCCGGCAGTGGAAGGGTCATCACCAGGGATGTCAGTGAGTATAAGGTCTCTTTGACAGAAGAGAATATCAGACGTCATCAGGTGACCAATATGACAGCCGAGCAGTGGGATGCCCGTGTATCAGATAAAGGCAGTATCGGCAAAGCAGATGTAGTTATTGCCGATTTACCATGTTCCGGACTGGGTGTGCTCCGGAAGAAACCGGATATCAAATACCGGATGCAGCCGGAAGATATCAAGTCACTGATCGCATTACAGCGGGAGATTTTATCCACGGTTCATCAGTATGTGAAGCCGGGTGGCAGAATGATTTACAGTACCTGCACCATTGATGCGGGAGAGAATGAAGAAAATGTTGCGTGGTTTATGGCAAATCATAAAGAATTTGAAGTAGAAAGCATGGAACAGATTCTGCCGGATGAATTAGGCAGTGACGGATTTTTCATTGCCAGATTAAGGAAACAGAATGTATGATAGAAAAAGTTGATGTAAAATCCTTGAATTTAAAAGAATTAGAAGAATTTCTTTTGTCTCTGGGAGAGAAGAAATTCCGGGCAAAGCAGATATATGAATGGATGCACATCCATCATGTCACCTCCTTTGATGAAATGACAAATCTTTCGAAGAATTTAAGGGAGACATTAAAAGAGAAAGCAGACCTTATAGTATTAGAAGAAGAACTGGTACAGATTTCGAAGATTGACGGAACGAGAAAGTACTTATTTGCATTGGCAGATGGGAATATGATAGAAAGTGTGCTGATGAAATATAAGCATGGCAATTCCGTATGTGTTTCTTCCCAGGTGGGCTGCCGTATGGGCTGCCGGTTCTGTGCATCCACACTGGACGGACTGGTGCGTAATCTGACACCATCGGAAATCTTAGAGCAGATATACCGGATTCAGGAGAGCATCGGAGAACGTATTTCCAATGTGGTAGTCATGGGAAGCGGAGAACCTATGGATAATTATGATAATATTGTAAAATTCATTGAACTGCTGACAGACGAGCATGGACTTCATATCAGCCAGAGAAATCTTACGGTATCTACCTGTGGACTGGTGCCACGGATGAAGCAGCTCGCTGATTTGAAGCTTCAGATTACACTGGCACTTTCCCTGCATGCATCCTCACAGGAAAAGAGGAAAGAGCTGATGCCGGTTGCCAACAGTTATGAGCTTTCCGAGGTCTTAGATGCCTGCAGATATTATTTTGACAAGACAGGACGAAGAATCACTTTTGAGTACAGTCTGGTGGGCGGCGTCAATGATACGGATGAGGATGCAGAGCGGCTGGTTAAGCTGGTTTCCGGCATGAACTGCCACATTAATCTGATTCCGGTAAATCCCATTAAAGAGCGGGATTATGTGCAGTCAGACCATGAGGAAATCCTCAAATTTAAAAATAAACTTGAAAAAAACGGAATTAATGTTACTATTAGAAGGGAAATGGGCAGAGATATTGATGGTGCCTGTGGACAGTTAAGAAAGAAATTTTTAGAAAGGTAGGTGGACTATCATGAAGACTTTTTCAATTACAGATATCGGACAAAAGCGCAGCTCCAATCAGGACTATGTCTTTTCCTCTGAGCAGCCGATTGGTAATCTGCCAAATCTTTTCATTGTTGCAGATGGAATGGGAGGACATAAAGCGGGAGATTATGCTTCCAGATATACGGTAGAGACATTGGAGAAGCTGATTCGTGAGTCGACATTGTCAGAGCCGGCTGCAATTATTGAGTCTGCAGTAAAGCAGGCAAATACCATGCTGTTAGAGGAAGCGAATCACCATGAGGAAATGAAGGGAATGGGAACTACTCTGGTAATTTGTACCATTCATGACAACGTGCTTACGGTTGCCAATGTGGGAGACAGCAGACTATATGTAGTAAATCAGGAAATCAGGCAGATTACGAAAGACCATTCGCTGGTAGAAGAAATGGTGCGGATGGGTGAGATGGACAAAGAAACAGCCCGGAATCACCGTGATAAAAACATTATTACAAGGGCAATCGGAGCAGTCCCGGAAGTGGATGTGGATTTCTTTGAGATTAATCTGGATCCGGAAGATGAAATACTTATGTGTACCGATGGATTAACCAACATGGTAGAGGATGCAGATATCAGAAATATTATGCTCAGTCAGCGTGATATTGCAGAACAAGCAGAAAGACTGGTAAAGACTGCCAATGAAAATGGCGGTAAAGACAACATTACAGTAATTGTAATAAAACCATTTTCGGATGAGGTGAAGATATGTTAACAGAGGGAATGTTTATCGCAGAACGTTATGAAATTATTGGGAAAATAGGCGCAGGCGGAATGTCTGATGTTTATAAGGCAAAGGATCATGTCTTAGGACGTTTTGTGGCAATTAAAGTTTTAAAGCAGGAATTCAGTGAAGATGTTAATTTTGTGACAAAGTTCCGTACAGAGGCACAGTCAGCAGCAGGCTTAGAGCATCCAAACATCGTAAATATCTATGATGTCGGAAGCGAAAACGGCATGCATTATATTGTCATGGAGTATGTGGATGGAATCACATTAAAGACATATATTGAGAAGAAAGGCAAACTGACTTACAAAGAAGCAGTCAGCATTGCCATTCAGGTAGGCAGAGGTATTGAGGCTGCACACAATAAGAATATTGTGCACCGTGATATCAAGCCACAGAATATTATTATTTCCACAGAAGGAAAAGTAAAGGTAACCGATTTTGGAATTGCCCGTGCAGCAACTTCCAACACCATTAATTCTGATGTTATGGGTTCCGTACATTATTCTTCTCCGGAGCAGGCAAGAAACGGTTTCGTAGATGGCAAGAGTGATATTTATTCTCTTGGAATTGTCATGTATGAAATGGTAACCGGAAGAGTTCCTTTTGATGGAGATACTACCGTTGCAGTAGCAATCCAGCATTTACAGGAAGAAATGGTTCCACCAACCGCGTATACACCGGACCTTCCAATCAGCTTGGAGAAGATTATTTTAAAATGTACACAGAAGAACCCGGACCGCCGTTATGAGAATATGGGCGAACTGTTGATTGATTTAAAGAAATGTCTGATTAGTCCGAATGAAGATTTTGTTACCATGGTTCCACTTGGCAGCAATGATAAGACAAGAGTCATCGGACAGGATGAATTAGAGCAGATCCGGGAAGGCTCCGGAAAAGTTTCCTATGATGAAGAGGAAGAAGCAGGAGAGGAAGAAGAACCGGATGAGGATGAATTAACAGAGGATGAGGAGAAGGAGAATGGAATTCTCAATCCGAAGATGGAAAAAGCAGTTACTATTATGGGAATTGTCGCTGCAGTTATCATCGTAGGAATCGTCATTTGCCTGGTTGGTAATATCCTTGGAATTTTCCGATTTGGCGGCAACAAGAAAAATGATACCGAGACAGAGATTGCAACAGAAACCGAAACAGACACCGAAGATAAAATCGAAATGATTGATTTGCGTGGTCTTACTTTTGAAGAAGCACAGAATGAAATCAAAGATAAGAAGCTTGATATCAAGTTAGAAGAAGGCGAGGAGATTTCCTCTGATGATTATGAGGAAGGACAGATTGCCGAGCAGAGTGTGAAGAAGGGTGAATCTGTAAAGGCTGGCGATACCGTTACTGTCCGTATCAGCAGCGGAGCAGGAGATGTTCCGATTCCTGACGTAGCCGGTTATAAGTCTTCGGAAGCACAGAAAAAATTAGAGGATATGGGCTTTAAGGTAAGCACGGATTATGATTACAGCGATACCGTACAGCAGGATTATGTTATCAAGACTACACCGGATATCGGAACCAATGCGAAGAAGGGTGATACCATTACCCTGATTTTGAGCCGTGGTATTGAAAGCGTACAGGTACCGGATGTCAGAGGACACTCAGAAACTGATGCGAAAAATGAATTAACCGGTGCAGGCTTAAATGTTACAACCAAGACCGATTACAGTGATGATGTGGCAGAAGGCCTTGTTATCAGTCAGGATCCGGTAAATGGCAAATTTGTTGACCGTGGAACAACCGTTACCCTGACCATCAGTTTAGGCAAGAAGACCACATACTATTCTTATAAGAGTGATACATTAGCAGTACCGCAGGATGGCAAGAATTATACCGGCGGAACCGTTACACTGAAAGGTTCTGATGGAAGTACCCTCTGGACAACAACCTTCGAGGGAACAACACCTGGTTCTGTGAATGTAGATAATATTAAAAATATGAGTAGCGGTACCCTTGAGGTTGACTGGACATATACCAACGAAGATGGTACAACAGGAACCAATGTGGTATCGACCTCTGTAAACTTTACTGAAAAATAAGGATGCACATGCAGGGAAAAATAGTCAAAGGAATTTCCGGATTCTACTACGTTCATGTAGTGGAATCCGGAATTTATGAATGTAAGGCAAAAGGAATATTCCGCCAGCAGAAGATGAAACCGTTGGTGGGAGATGATGTAGAGATTGATATTATTTCAGAAGAAAAGAAGACCGGAAATGTCGCAGCAATTCGTCCTAGAAAAAATGCACTGATTCGTCCGGCAGTTGCCAATGTGGAGCAGGCTCTTTTGATTTTTGCGGCGGCAAGTCCCAATCCGAATTTTAATCTTTTAGACCGCTTTCTGGTAATGATGGGACGGCAGGATGTTCCGGTAATCCTTTGTTTTAATAAGTGTGATTTGATTACCGAAGAACAAAAACAGGAGATTGAGGCTATTTATGAAGCAAGCGGCTGCAAGATACTCTTTGTCAGTGCAAAAAAGGAACTGGGACTAAAAAAACTTCAGGAAATATTAGAAGGAAAGACTACAACGGTAGCAGGACCTTCCGGAGTGGGAAAATCTTCACTTATTAATCTTTTAGCACCGGAAGCCTGTATGGAAACCGGTGAAATCAGTAAGAAGATAGAGCGCGGCCGGCATACCACAAGACATGCAGAACTGATTCAGCTTAAGGGCGATGGTTATATCATGGATACACCGGGATTTAGTTCTCTTTATCTTCCGGAAATGGAGAAGGAAGAATTGCAGGATTGTTATCCGGAGTTTGCAGCCTTTGAACCGTATTGCAGATTTCAGGGCTGTTCCCATATCAGTGAGCCGGACTGCGGAGTCAAAGAAGCTTTATCAGAAGGAAAGATTCATCCGGTGCGTTATGAGAATTACTGCCAGCTTTATGGAGAATTAAAGGACAGAAAGAAGTATTAAATAATTAGAGTATCGAAAGAGATAGAAAATAGGATATCGAAAATAAAGTACAGCCAGATAAGATACGAAAGAAATATCAGATACAGAAAGGAATCAGACGATGAATTGTTTATCCCCATCTATTTTATCAGCAGATTTTAGTAAATTAGGAGAAGAGATTAAGACGGTAGATGAAGCCGGGGCGCAGTACATTCATATCGATGTAATGGATGGAAGCTTTGTGCCAAGCATTTCTTTTGGAATGCCGGTAATCCGCTCCATTCGAAAATGCACCGATAAAATATTTGATGTTCATCTGATGATTGATGAGCCAATCCGTTATATTGATGAGCTAGTAGACTGTGGAGCTGATTTGATTACGGTGCATGCAGAAAGCTGTAAGCATTTAGACCGAACCATTGAAGCCATTAAGGAACGTGGCATCATTGCAGGAGTAGCATTAAATCCTGCTACACCATTAACTGCCATTGAACATATTTTAGAAAAAGTGGATATGGTATTAATCATGACAGTAAATCCGGGCTTTGGCGGACAGAAGCTGATTCCTTATACTATCGATAAAGTGCGTCAGTTAAAGAAAATGGTGCAGGAGCGGAAGCTGAAGCTTGATATTGAAGTAGATGGCGGCGTAAACCTTTCCAATGTTGAAACATTGATGGATGCAGGAGCAAATATTATTGTTGCCGGAAGCGCAGTTTTTGGCGGAGATGCGGAAGAGAACACCAGATGTTTCTTAAATCTCATTAATGGTGGTAAATAAGATGAAAACATTGATTATCAATGGCGGAACCATAGAGGATGCATTTGCATTAAGTTATATAGAACGAGTAAAACCGGATTGTATCTTAGCAGCAGACCGTGGCATGGAATTCTGTTACCGCAATCAGATAAAACCGGATGTCATATTAGGAGATTATGATTCGGCAGATAAAACCATATTGGAAGCATTTCGACGGCAAAGCGGCATTGAGTGGCACCAGTATCAGCCGGAGAAGGATTATACCGATTCTGAAATTGCCATCGGAAAAGCCATGGAACGGAATAGCAGCGAAATCCATATATTAGGCGGCACCGGCACAAGGCTTGACCATGTGTTAGGTAATATACAGCTTCTGATGCAGCCGCTGGCAAAAGATATTCCGTGTTTTCTCATAGATTCCCATAACCGGATTCGCCTGTTGAAAGAGCGCGCGGTTCTTCGAAAGAGTCAGCAGTTCGGAAAGTATGTATCCTTACTTCCTCTTACCACAGAAGTAACCGGAGTAACATTGACCGGAATGAAATATCCTCTGCAGGATGCAGCATTTACCAGTGATAATACATTGGGCGTCAGCAATGAAATTGTAGAGGATGAAGCGGTGATAGATTTAAAAAACGGAATATTGATTATGATTGAATCGAGAGACTGATTCTTAAGAGACTGAATTCTGTAAGACGGAAGGAGGTCTCTTTTTTGCTTGACAAATCAAAAAAATATAGTACAATACAATTCATAGTAAATGAATAGGAAAAGGATGAAAAGAAAAAATGAACAGAAGTGTAAGAACAAAAATAGCAGCACTCGGTCTTTGCGTAACATTAATGTTTACAGCACTGACAGGATGTGGAAATAAGGATACAAAGGAGACCTTAAGCACGGAGCAGCAGTCTGTGACAGAGGTAATTGAGAGTACAGAAAATGTGACAGAAGCAGGAAATGAAGTGACAGAGGGAGCCAGTGAAGAGAATCCGGTTACTTTTACGGATGCACTGGGAAGAGATGTAACCGTAACTTCCCATGACCGTGTGGCAGCCATGATTGGAAGCTTTGCAGATGTCTGGTTATTATCCGGTGGTGAACTGGTGGCAACAGCCAATGACTCCTGGGAGTCATTAGACCTTGACTTAGGAGATGATGTGGTAAATCTTGGAAGTATTCAGGAGCCAAATACAGAAGCATTGCTTGCCGCACAGCCGGATCTTGTAATTGCAAGCACCAATACTACTTCTAATGTGGAGATGGAAAATATGCTGACAGAAGCAGGCGTTACAGTAGCATATTTTGATGTATCTGATTTTGACGCATATCTTCAGATGTTAGACATTTGTACAGATATTACCGGAAGAAAAGATTTATATGAGAAAAACGGACTTGAGGTTCAGAAACAGATTGAAGAAATCAAGGCAAGGGTAGATGATTCCCATCCAAGCGTATTATTTTTACGTGCAGCAGCAAGTGGTGTAAAAGCCAAAGGAAGTGAAGGCAGCGTAGGTGGTGAGCTGTTAAAGGATTTGGGATGTGTGAATATTGCAGACAGCGACAGCGGATTATTGGATAATCTGAGCCTTGAAGCAATCGTAACCGCAGATCCGGATTATATTTTCGTGACTACACAGGGAACCGATACAGATGCGGCACTGGAAAATGTGCAGGAAACATTAATTAACAGTCCGGTATGGAGCAGTCTTACTGCAGTGAAAGAGAATCACTATTATGTACTGGATAAACGGCTTTACAACCTGAAACCAAATGCCCGCTGGGGAGAAGCGTATAAAGAACTGGCAGACATTTTATATCAGGAAAACTAAGACGCAGAAACTTAAGTGACAGAGTATAGGCAATAAAGGAGAAGCGGGATGGGATATTTTCCATTTTTTGTGGAACTAAAAGGAAAAAGAGGACTGATTGTCGGTGGCGGTATTGTAGCAGAACGCAAGGTAAGAAAGCTGCTGCCTTATGAACCAGAGCTTCTGGTTGTTGCACCAAAGATTGATGATGGAATCTGGAAACTTTCCGAAGAAATAAAAGAGAAAAGAAAAAAGAACGAAGATACGTCGGAACTTATTTTATCCGAGCGGGATTTTGAAACTACAGATCTGGAAAAAATGGATTTTGTTATTGCGGCAACCTCGGATGAAGCATTGAATGCAAGGATAGCAAAGCTTTGTGAAGAGAGGAATATTCTGGTAAATGTTGTAGATGATAAGGAAAAATGTGGATTCCTGTTCCCGTCGCTGATTCGGGAAGGAAAACTCAGTATCGGCATTTCTACCGAAGGAGCAAGTCCAAGAGTAGCAACCACGTTCCGTGCCCGGTTAAGCGCAGACATCCCGGAGCGGATGGAAGAAATCCTGGATTATCTTGAAAAGATTCGTCCTTTTGCAAAAATGGCAATCGAAGATGACAAAAAGAGAGCTGCTTTTCTGATGGATTTAGCGGATGTGTGTATGGAAAAAGGACGTCCCCTGACAGAAACTGAATGTGAAATTTTACTGGAAAATTATCAAAGCAAAACCCTAAAAGAAGCATTTGCAGATAAAGAAGCACTTTCGGGTAAGGAGGCACAATCCGGAAAAGAAGCTTGTCCGGTCAGGAAAGTATCCCCAGGAAAGGTGGTTCTGGTGGGAGCCGGTTGTCTGTCCTATGAATACATAACACTGCGCGGCATGCAGGAAATCAGAAAAGCACAGGTGCTGATTTATGATGCGTTAATTGATACAAGGCTTCTTGATTTTACCATTGAAAACTGTGAAAAAATCTGTGTAGGAAAACGCAGTGGCAGACACAGCATGAAGCAGGAAGAGATTAATATGCTGCTGATAGAGAAGGCAAAAGAAGGTGCGCATGTTGTAAGGTTAAAAGGCGGTGACCCATTTGTCTTTGGCAGAGGAAATGAAGAAGTAGACGCACTGACGGAGGCTGGCATTGAAACAGAAGTAATTCCCGGCATTTCCTCCTGCATTGCAGTGCCGGAGCTTGCCGGAATTCCGGTGACGGAGCGGAAGGTCAGCCGGAGCTTTCATGTAATGACCGGGCATTTTGCCGGAGATGAGGAATCATTAAAAGATGAGATTCACAAAATGGCTGCCATGGATGGAACCTGTGTCTTTCTGATGGGATACACAAGACTTGCGGAGATTGTAAGAGAATTACAAAACGGCGGTGCAGCGGTAGAGACACCGGTAGCAGTAATTCATGGAACTTCTGATGGAAGCAGCCGGGCAGCATATGGAACACTTCTTACCATCGAAAAAGAAGTGCAGGAGAAACAGATTCCAATGCCAGCAGTGATTGTGGTAGGAGACACCGTCCATTTACCGGAGTAAAAAAGAAAAATTTTCAGGACTTTTCGGGAAAATCGAGGTCCTGAAAAAAATTTCTTACTTTTCCTATTGACCATATATGAATTATAGGGTATTATGGTAAATAGTTACAGGGAAGGAGAAAAAAGGAAATGGCGAAAATAGCACAATCTCTGACAGAATTAGTTGGTAATACACCAATACTGGAACTGAAAAATTACGAAGAAGCAAAGCATCTTCCGGCACACCTTTTAGCAAAGCTTGAGTATTTTAATCCATTGGGCAGTGTAAAAGACCGTGTGGCAGAAGCAATGATAGAACAGGGAATAAAAGACGGGCTGATTAATGACAAGACCGTTATTATAGAACCGACCAGTGGCAATACCGGAATCGGGCTGGCATTTGTATGTGCGGCAAAGAAGCTGCATCTGATTTTAACCATGCCGGATACCATGAGTGTTGAGCGAAGAAAGATTGTAACAGCACTGGGAGCAGAAGTGGTACTGACCCAGGGACGGCTTGGCATGCGGGGCGCAATTGAGAAGGCAGCCCAGTTAAAAGAAGAATATGGAAATGCATTTATTCCACAGCAGTTTGAAAATCCGGTCAATCCAAAAATCCATGAGCTTACTACCGCAGAGGAAATCTGGCGGGATACGGACGGGAAGATAGACATCTTTGTAGCTTCCGTAGGAACCGGTGGAACACTGACCGGAACAGCAAGAGGCTTAAAGGCAAAGAAAGCAGATATTAAGATTGTGGCAGTAGAACCTGCAACTTCCGCCGTTCTTTCCGGAAAAGAACCGGGACCACATAAGATACAGGGAATCGGCGCAGGATTTATTCCGAAGGTTATGGATTTGTCACTGGTTGATGAGATTATTCCGGTAGATAATGATGTGGCATTTGATACCATAAGAGAAGTGGCAAAGACGGATGGACTCCTGATTGGAATCTCGTCCGGTGCAGTCTTACATGCAGCAGAAGAACTGGCAGGCAGACCGGAGAATAAAGATAAAAATATTGTTATCTTAATGCCGGACAGCGGAGAGCGGTATTTATCCACCTCTTTATTCGAATTATAAAATCAATGAAAAGAGATAGAAAGGAAATGTTGGGTGACATGCAGAAGAGCAGAAAACAGCAGGGAAAGAAAATTACATATCGTTACCACATCACTGCACTTTTACTTGCAGTCATGATGTTGCTGCTCAGTGGATGTGGCAGACAAAAGAGTGATGTCATTACCATAACCAATGTTTCCTATGATCCGACCAGAGAGTTTTATGAAGCATATAATAAAATGTTCATACAGCATTATGAAGCAGAAACCGGAAAAAAAGTGGAAGTCATCCAGTCTCATGGAGGCTCCGGCATGCAGGCACGTTCCGTAGTGGAAGGTTGTAATGCAGATGTGGTGACACTGGCACTGGCACATGACATTTCGTTGATAGAGGATACCGGATTGATTAATGAGGGCTGGGTGGATCAATTCCCGGATGAATCCGCACCATATACTTCAACCATTGTCTTTCTGGTACGAAAGGGAAATGAGAGAAATATCAAAGACTGGGATGATTTGATTCAACCGGGTGTTGAAGTAATCACGCCGGATCCGAAGAGCAGCGGCGGTACATGCTGGAACTTTCTGGCAGCATTAAGCTATGCAAGGGAAAAGGATTATAGTGAGGCAGAACAAAAGGAATTCTTAAAAGAACTATATGCCAACGTTTCCGTGATGGATTCCGGAGCAAGAGGTTCCACAACCACCTTTGTGGAAAATAGAAAAGGCGATGTTCTGATTGCATGGGAAAATGAAGCCATGACAGTACTTAAGAATTATCCGGGAGAATATGAACTGATTTCTCCGACGGTCAGTATCTTAGCACAGCCCAGTGTGGCAGTGGTAGATGATAATGTAGATTTCAATGGAACAAGAGATGTGGCAGAAGCATATTTATCTTATTTATATGAAGATGATGCACAGCGGCTCGCCGCAGAGAATGGTTACCGTCCATCCAATCAGGAAATTTTAAAGGAATATGAAGATACCTTTGATCTGACGATGACACTTTGGAGCATTGATGATTTTGGTGGCTGGGATCAGGCATATAAAGATTATTTTGCTGATGATGCCTGGTTCGATGAGATATATAACTACTAGAAGAAGAGGCAAGTATGAAAAGACGATTCCGTAAAAATAAAAAAATCAGAGTCATACCGGGATTTCATTTAACGCTTGGAATTACAGTTACAATGCTTTCACTGATTGTGCTGATTCCACTGGCATCCGTAATGGTATATTCTTTAAAGTTATCTCCGTCAGAATTTTTCGGACTTCTGACCAAGTCAAATGTATTATATGCATTTGCCACCAGCATCGGATGTTCTTTCTTAGCAGCATGTATCAATGTGGTGTTTGGTGTGATATTAGCCTGGACGCTGACCCGGTATGATTTTCCGGGAAAACGGATTTTAGATGGATTTATTGAACTTCCATTTGCACTGCCTACTGCAGTTGCGGGTATTACTTTATCAAAGATGTATTCCGACACCGGAGTCATCGGAAAGCCGTTAGCAGTCCTTGGAATAAAAGCAGCATATACCCATGTGGGACTGGTCATTGCACTGGTATTTGTGGGAATTCCGTTTGTCGTGCGTTCCGTTCAGCCAATATTGGAAAAATTGGATGGACAGTATGAAGAGGCAGCTTATATCCTTGGAGCAACACCTTCGAAAACATTTTTCAAAGTAATCTTATCTGAGATGAAACCGGCAATTTTAACCGGATTTGGACTGGCATTTGCCAGAGGAGTAGGAGAGTATGGAAGCGTTATCTACATATCCGGCAACAGTGCCAAGGAGCATACACAGGTAATTTCCTATGTCATTATGCAGAAATTAAATTATATCGATTATGCCTCTGCAACAGCAATTGCACTGGTTATGTTAATCATATCATTCCTTATTTTATTTGCAGTAAATATCATTCAGATGAAGCAGGCGCAACGCACGAATCAGTTATAGAAGGAGAAAAGTATGAATGAGCTTGAAAAACTGGAAAAAAGAAAAAAACGTACGCGTCATATTCTGATTACAGTCAGTGTACTGTTCCTGTTCCTGATGCTGGTTCTTCCGCTGCTCTGCATCATTGCAAGTTCCTTAAAAGAAGGATTTGCCTTTTACATGCAGTCCATCCGGACAGATTATGTAAAGAGTGCTTTAAAGGTAACTCTGATTGCAACAGTGGCAGCGGTGGTGATTAACACATTCTTTGGATTATGTGTTTCATGGCTTTTAACCAAGTTTTCCTTCCGAGGAAAACAGGTGCTGGCAACCTTGATTGATATTCCGTTTTCCATTTCACCGGTTATCGTGGGACTGGCATTTTTGATGACATTTGGAAGACTGGGCTGGACCTATCCATTTATCCGGGCAATTAACCAGTTTTTTGGAACGAATATCAGAATCGCTTTTGCAATTCCGGGCGTTATTTTAGCAACGGTATTTGTAACATTTCCTTATGTATCAAGGGAAGTGATTCCGGTTTTAAATGCTCAGGGCAAGGACGAAGAAGAAGCAGCAGCCCTGATGGGAGCCGGCGGACTGAAAATCTTTTTTAAGATTACATTTCCACAGATGAAATGGGCATTGCTCTATGGAGTCATCCTTTGTACATCGAGAGCCTTGGGAGAGTTCGGTGCGGTCAATGCTCTGTCAAAGACAAGAGGAGAGACCTTTACACTTCCACTGGAAATCGATGCATTATATATGTCGGGTACAGAGCAGTCCGTTACTGCAGCATTTGCAGTATCCTCGCTTTTGGTTATTCTGGCAGTTATTATATTATTCCTTCGAAATATTCTGGAATATCGGGCAAAAACAAGAAGGGAGAGCCGCTGATATGTATGTTGAAATGAAAGATATATGCAAACAATATGGCAGTTTTAAAGCTTCTGATCATGTCAGCTTTGGCATTGAAAAAGGAAAACTGGTGGCACTGCTTGGACCATCCGGCAGTGGAAAGACAACACTGCTTCGTATGATTGCAGGACTGGAAATGCCAAATTCCGGAGACATTTACATCGATGGAAAACGGGTCAATGATGTACCGGCTTCCAAACGAGGCATCGGATTTGTTTTTCAGAACTACGCATTGTTCCGCTATATGACGGTATATGACAATGTGGCATTTGGACTGGAGCTTCAGAAGGTGCCAAAGAAAGAAATTAAGAAGCGGGTAATGGAGCTTTTGGAGATTACCGGACTTTCCGGTATGGAGAAGCGGTATCCGAACCAGTTGTCCGGCGGACAGCGGCAGAGAGTTGCTTTTGCAAGGGCACTGGCACCAAGACCACAGGTACTGCTTTTGGATGAACCGTTTGCAGCAATTGACGCCAAGGTTCGTTCGGAATTAAGACTCTGGCTTCGCAGTGTAGTTACAAAGCTTGGAATCACCAGCATTTTCGTAACCCATGACCAGGATGAAGCCGTTGAGGTGGCAGATGAGATTATCATTACTAATCACGGAACCATCGAACAGATTGGAACACCGGCAGAGATTTATAATACACCGGATACTCCGTTTGTAGCACAGTTTATTGGACGTTCTTCCCTAGTGGAACATTACGAAGAACTGCATGGATTTGATAAAATCGAGGGTGCAGCGAAAGCAGTCATCCGACCGGAATTTGTAAAGATACATAAATTTGGCAAAATTGACCGCTATATGAGTGCATCCCAGGATGGCATTGTAAAGGATATCGTATTCCGTGGAAACCGTCTGGATGTTACGGTAGACGTAGGCGGCATTGAGATAATCTGTGAGTGGCCATTGGAAAAAGAAAGTCTTGAAATCGGAGAGAAGGTAAGCCTTTTGATTTACCGGTTATATGTGCTGGATAAAGAGCGGACGTATCTCTGTGAAAATAAAGAAATGCAGGAGGATGATGTATTCTACATCTAAGTTGCTATGGAAATTAAGAACAGAAAAATATTGGATACAGACATTTTAATTATTGGCGGTGGAACCGCAGGCTGTTATGCAGCACTGACCATTGCAGAACAGTCCGATGCGAAAGTTATCATTGCAGAGAAAGCCAACATCAAAAGAAGCGGCTGTCTTGCAGCCGGAGTAAATGCCATTAATGCATATATCGTAGAGGGCAGAAAGCCGGAAGATTATGTGGATTATGCAAAAAAGGATGCAGACGGCATCGTAAGAGAGGATTTGCTTCTTACTATGTCGGAGGGCTTAAACCGTGTAACAGAGAAAATGGAGAAGCTTGGTCTTGTCATTTTAAAAGATGAAAATGGCAGATATGTGGCAAGAGGAAACCGGAATATCAAAATCAACGGTGAGAATATCAAGCCATTACTTGCTTCTGCAGTAGAGGTACTGCCAAATGTTACGATTTTAAACCGGGTGGCAATTACCGATTATCTGGTAAAGGAGAACAGGATTTATGGTGCAGTGGGATTTTCCATTGAAAATGAGACAGCAGTAGAAATCCGGGCGAAGAAAGTGCTTTGTGCAACCGGTGGAGCATCCGGTCTTTACCGGCCGAACAATCCGGGATTCTCCAGACATAAGATGTGGTATCCACCATTTAATACCGGAGCCGGTTATGCTATGGGAATTGAATCGGGAGCAGAGATGACCACCTTTGAAATGCGTTTTATTGCACTGCGTTGCAAAGATACCATCGCACCGACCGGAACCATTGCACAGGGTGTGGGAGCAAAGCAGATAAATGCCCTTGGCGAAGTATATGAGACAAAATACGGACTTACCACTTCACAGCGTGTGTATGGAACCGTAAAAGAGAATTTATTAGGACATGGTCCATGCTATCTTCGGACAGAAGGAATCAGTGCAGAGCAGGATGATTCCTTAAAGAAGGCTTATCTTAACATGGCACCGAGCCAGACCTTAAAATGGATTGAGCAGGGAAAGAACCCAAGTGAGCAGAATGTGGAAATCGAAGGAACCGAGCCGTATGTGGTAGGTGGACATACCGCCAGTGGTTATTGGGTTGACACCAGAAGAGAATCTACGATTCACGGACTGTATGCAGCCGGAGATGTGGCAGGAGGCTGTCCACAGAAATATGTAACAGGAGCCATGGTCGAGGGCGAGATTGCAGCAAAGGCAATGGTAGAAGACCTTGCAAAAGAAAATGCTGCAAGCTATGAAATGACCGGAGAAGAGAAAGCATTCTGTGATAGCAGATTTGAAGAAAAGATAAAAGAGTATGATAAGATTTTAACAAATCAGTCCGGTTTATATGATACGGAACAGTTAGAAGAAGCTATGCAGAAGGTAATGGATACCTATGCAGGCGGAATCAGCAATCATTATCAGTTTAATGAAAACCAGCTGAATCTGGCAGAAGAGAAAATCGAAAAGTTAAAGGAACTTTCGAAGGAGCTTGGAGCTTCCAATATGCATGAGCTGATGTTTGTCTATGAGCTTAAGAACCGGCTGACGGTCTGTGAGACACTGATTTATCATCTGAGAGCCAGAAAGGAAACCCGATGGCACAGTTTTGCAGAAAACTTAGATTATCCGGATAAGAGTGATGAGTGGTTAAAATATGTCAATACCAGAAAAGAAAATGGTAAAATCCATGTGCTCTTCCGGGAATTAGTAAAGCGAGGTGAGACCTATGAGCATAGCTATTAATCAAAGCAAATGTGTGGGATGTGGCAGATGCAGTCAGGTCTGTCCGGGAACACTGATTGGAATGGACTCTGACGGAAAGGCATGTATGCTGTATCCGAAGGACTGCTGGGGCTGTTGCTCCTGTATTAAGGAATGTAAGGTAGATGCCATAGCACTTTACTTGGGTGCAGATATGGGCGGCATGGGAAGTAAGATGAGTGTAGCAAGCCGGGAACAATATCTGGACTGGAAGATAGAGAAACGGGATGGCACCGTAGAAACCATCGTTATTGACAGAAAGCAATCGAATCAATATTAATAAATCGCCACAGGGTGGCAGAAAGAGGTAAGTATGGGTGAATTATCACATTTGGATGAACTGGAAGCAGAAGCAATTTACATCATAAGAGAGGTGGCCGCAGAGTGCGAGAAGCCGGTTATGCTTTACTCCATTGGAAAAGATAGCTCCGTAATGCTGCATCTTGCCATGAAAGCATTTTATCCGGAGAAGCCGCCATTTCCATTCCTGCATGTAAATACCACATGGAAATTCAAGGAAATGATTCAATTCCGTGATGAGACAGCAAAGAAGCTTGGCATTGAAATGTTAGAGTATATCAATGAAGATGGTGTAAAGAAGGGCATTAACCCATTCGACCATGGCTCTGCATATACCGATATCATGAAAACACAGGCATTGAAGCAGGCATTGAATAAATATGGATTTACCGCAGCATTTGGCGGTGGCAGACGAGACGAGGAAAAATCCCGTGCAAAGGAAAGAATTTTCTCCTTCCGTAATGAAAATCATGCCTGGGACCCGAAGAACCAGAGACCGGAAATGTGGAAACTTTACAACGCCAAAATCAATAAAGGCGAGAGCATTCGTGTATTCCCGATTTCCAACTGGACAGAAACCGATATCTGGCAGTATATCAAACGTGAAAAAATTGACATTGTGCCATTATATTTTGCAGCAGTACGTCCGGTAGTATATCGTGATGGAAATATTATCATGGTGGACGATGATCGTATGCGTCTGCTTCCGGGAGAGAAAATCCAGTACAAGAGTGTACGTTTCCGTACCTTAGGATGCTATCCTTTGACCGGAGGAACAGAGTCAACAGCAACTACATTGGATGAAATTATCGATGAGACTTTAAGTGCAGTATCTTCCGAGAGAACCACCCGTGTCATTGATAACGAAGCAGCAGGCAGTATGGAAAGAAGAAAGAGAGAGGGGTATTTCTAAGATGAGTGGATTATTAAAATTTATTACATGCGGTAGTGTGGATGACGGAAAGTCCACTTTGATTGGACACATCCTTTATGATGCAAAGCTTTTGTATACAGACCAGGAAAAAGCACTGGAATTAGATTCCAAAGTAGGAAGCCGCGGCGGAGCAATTGACTATTCTCTTCTGTTAGACGGACTGATGGCAGAGCGTGAGCAGGGTATTACCATTGACGTAGCATACCGTTATTTTACAACAGACAACAGAAGCTTTATCGTAGCAGATACACCGGGTCATGAAGAGTACACCAGAAACATGGCAGTTGGTGCATCCTTTGCAGACCTTGCAGTTATCTTAATTGATGCAAAACAGGGTGTACTGGTGCAGACCAGAAGACATGCCAGAATCTGTGCATTAATGGGAATCAAATTCTTTGTATTTGCAGTAAACAAAATGGATCTGGTAGACTACAGCGAAGAACGTTTCAAAGAAATCGAAGCACAGATTAGGAAATTAGCAGACGAACTGAAGTTAGAGAGCATTTACATTATTCCGGTTTCTGCAACAGAAGGTGACAATGTAACAACCAAGTCCGATAAGATTGGCTGGTACAAGGGAGAGGCATTGCTTCCATACCTTGAAAAAGTAGATGTAACAGAAAAGAAGCAGGAAGAGGGCTTCTATATGCCGGTACAGAGAGTGTGCCGTCCGGATCATACTTTCCGTGGATTCCAGGGACAGATTGAATCCGGTGAAGTAAAAGTCGGAGACGAAATTGTTACCCTGCCAAGCAATGAGCGTGCACATATCAAGAGCATTTTAGTAGGAGATAAAGACAGCCAGAGTGCCTTTATGGGACAGCCGGTTACGCTGCAGCTTGATAAAGAAGTAGACGTATCCAGAGGTTGTGTCATTGCATCCGGCAATAACCTGCCAATCAGCAAATCCTTTACAGCAACCATTCTCTGGATGGATGATGAGGAGCTGACACCGGGAACCGATTATCTGGTAAAACTTGGAACCAAGCAGATTCCTGGTATCTTAAAGAACATTCAGTATAAGATTGATGTAAATACCGGTGAATTTATTCCGGCAGGACAGCTTAAGAAAAATGAGATTGCAGTCTGTGACCTTGATTTGCAGGAGCCGGTTGTCATTGATGAATTCAAAAAGCATAAGACTTTAGGAGAGCTGATTCTGATTGACCGTATTTCCAATATGACTTCTGCCTGCGGTGTAGTAGAAGATGCTGCCGTAGATGAGAGCAAGGATTTAAAAGCAGCTTTCGTATATGGAAGTCTTAAGGGAAATGGAGACATTTTCGAAGAGTTCTATTATAACCTTGAGAGCATGACGATTGCCAAGGTACGTCCGGTTCAGAAGACCTATACCATTGGAGATGAGATTCCGGTAAGCGGGGAAAGCTATCAGTATCCGGATGACTTCGATATTGTCATCTTAAGAGAAAGAATCTTTGTACAGGTTCGTGGACGCAAGGTAGAAAAGATTGCACCGCTGGCAGAATACCAGTACAGCAATGTTCCGGTTATCAATGGAAGAGGCTTTGCCGTTGCCATTACATCTGCACAGGATGCACAGGCATTCTTAGACGAGCTGGCTGCAGCAGGTGAAAAACCATCCAGCGACTTCTTCAATAAGTGGTTACATTTTGAGACTTATCGTAAGATTATTTTCAAGGATGAAATCTGGTTATAGGAAATTAGTTGTAAAAAATAAGTCATAAAAATAGCTGGGAATACGCTTTTGCGGTTCCCCGTAAAAAATGCGGGATACAGGAGGGATTGATATGTCGATTAAGAAAATTGCAGCGATAGCAGGCGTTTCGACAGCCACTGTATCCCGTGTTTTGAATAATCCGGATTATAAATGTTCTTCCGAAGAATTGCAGCAAGGGCATTGGAATATCTGATTTCTCTGGGACATCGCAAAATTGGATATGTGGGAGATTGTCACAATGAGTCCCGCTATAAAGGCTATCAGGAAACACTTTTCCATCACAATATTGAGATGGACATTCAGTATGTCATTGAAACGGAACATCCGGAGGCAATCTGCCATGTAGAAGCGGTTTTGAATCTGCTTCGGGTGTTTACAAATGATGAAACCTATGTCAAAATAGAGAAAACAGTAGCAGAACGTGCGAAAGCAGGAGAGGTGATTACAATGTGTACATTTGCGGAAGAGATGACCAACAAGGGAATAGAAATTGGCGAGGCACAGGGCATCAGGATTGGCGAAGCCCGTGGAATTGCCAGAGAAAAAATCAGTGTTGCAAGAAACCTTTTAGATCTCCTGACAGATGATGTGATCGCAGAAAAGGTCGGTCTGGAGCTTGCTACGGTGAAAGAACTTAGAGAAGAAACAAAGTAGAGGCATAAGAAATGAATAAAATAACAGCGCCAACTCCGGAACAGTTAAAAAAGCAGGAAGCGTTAAAACAATATTTTGAAAAATTAGGCAGCGTGGCAGTTGCATTCTCAAGTGGTGTGGATTCCACCTATCTTTTGAAAGTGGCGCATGATGTGTTAGGAGAGCGGGCAATTGCTGTAACTGCGTCCTCCTGTTCATTTCCAAAGAGAGAGTTAGGGGAAGCAGAAGCATTTTGCCGGAAAGAAAATATAAGACATTTTATTACAGAATCGGAAGAACTTGAAATCGAAGGATTTGCACAGAATCCTAAGAACCGCTGTTATCTTTGCAAGCATGAATTATTTGAAAAGATATTAAAGATTGCAGAAGAACAGAAAATTGCCTATGTGGCGGAAGGATCTAACCTTGATGATAACGGAGATTATCGTCCGGGATTAAAAGCAGTGGCAGAGCTTGGAATAAAAAGTCCGCTCAGAGACTGTGGTTTTACCAAGCAGGATATCCGTGTTCTTTCGAAGGCATTGAATCTTCCAACCTGGGAAAAGCAGTCCTTTGCCTGTCTGTCATCCCGGTTTGTCTATGGAGAGACCATATCCGAAGAGAAACTTGCAATGGTGGATAAAGCGGAACAATTATTACTGGATTTAGGTTTTCATCAGGTGAGGGTAAGAATTCATGGAATGATGGCAAGGATAGAGATTGAACCGGAAGAGTTTTCAAAACTGATGGAAGTGGAAAACAGGGAAAGAATTATAAAAGCTTTCCGGGAATATGGATTTACCTATGTAACCTTAGACCTTTGCGGTTACCGGATGGGAAGTATGAATGAAACATTGGAAAATTAAGGAACTTACTCAAAGAAGTAGTAAGTTCCTTCTGCATCAGAGAACGTCTTAAGTGAAGTATGAAATACTTTATTTAAGACGTTTTTTTGTACGCATTCATCCGGAGTGCCCTGAAAGCAGATGGCACCGGATTCCATGACGATAAGTTTGTCTGAAATAGTAAGTGCTTTGGCAAGGTCGTGCAGCACCAGAAGAATTGTTTTTCCCTGTGCCTTTAAGATTGGAAGCATCCGGTAGAAATTATTCTGGCTTTCCAAGTCTAAGAAGGTAGTCGGTTCATCCAAAATAATCGTATCGCAGTTCTGGGCTAAAGTCATGGCAAAGAAGACACGCTGTCTTATTCCGCCGGAAAGAGTGTCAGTTGCAGCGTTGCGGTAATCCGTAATATGGGTAAATTCCATGGCATCTTCCACCAGTCCGCGGTCTTCTTCGGTGAGGCGTCTCGAAAAACCAAGATAAGGGAAACGTCCATGCTCCACTAAGGTATGAACAGGAAGAGCAGGAATCACTTCACGAATCTGTGGAAGGAATGCAATTTTCCTGGCACGAAGGTGTCCATTCATATGATAAATATCTTCGCCATCTAATGTGATAGAGCCATTAAAAAGCTGGCTGGATTTATTTAATACGGAAATCAGCGTTGTTTTGCCACAGCCATTTGGCCCTACGATGGTTGTGATGCTGCCGGTGGGAATTTCAACGGACAGATTTTTTATCAGAGGCACCTTGTGGTAGCCAATGGAAACGGAATTAAATTTAAGCATGGACTCTGCGGCCTCCTTTCTTTCCTAATAAAAGATATAAGAAAAACGGTCCGCCAACAAAAGAAAGAATAATGCCGGCAGGAAGTTCATACGGTGCGGCAATAACACGACCAAGAGTGTCACAGAAGAGGACGAAACTTGCACCTAAGAGAACACAAAGGGGAACTAAAAGCCGCATATCATTGCCGAAGAGCCGTCTTGCAATATGAGGAACAATCAGCCCGACGAAGCTTAAAAGTCCTGCATAGCTTACCACACAGCCTGCCAGTATACTGGACAGCATCAACAGCAGAAAACGGAGCAGCGATACCGGAATGCCAAGGGAGCGGGCAACATCTTCTCCAAGACTCAGAACATTCATGTGGCTTCCGAAAAAGCAGGAGATGATAACCGCAATGACAATGGCAATGCCGGGAGCAAAAAGCGTTTTTGTGGTGACATCAGAAAGAGAACCAATCATAAAGGTTGTGAGGTTTAAAGTGATATCATCACTTAATAATTTTACCGTATTAATTCCGGCACTTAAAAAAGAAGAAACGGTAATACCTGCAAGAATGATGGTAGTACGTTTGCTGTCTGCCATATATGCCAGAGCAAAAATAAGAAGTGTCGTCAGAAAGGCACCTGCAAAAGCAAAAATGGCATTGTGAGTTGCACGGCCATGGAAGAGGGCAAGTCCAATCATAACGGCAAATCCGGCTCCGGAATTGACACCAATGGTATTCGGGCTGGCAAGGGAATTATTCATAACAGTCTGTAAGATAACTCCGGCGCAGGATAAACCCATGCCGGCAGCAATGGCGCCAAACATCCGTGGAATTCTGATATGAAAAAGTAAGAGACCTGTGACAGAAGTCCGGTCATTTTGAATCAGGCAGGATAAAATCTCTTTCGGATTTAATAAAACGCTGCCGAAAAAAAGACTTGCTGACATCATAAAAAGCAGCAGGAAAAACATTCCGGCAAAAGATAAAATAATTTTTTTTCTCGTGTACATAGGAAATCCTTTCCGTTATTCCAGAAATATGTATTGTTGCAAAAAAGCGTTTATTTATGCGGCTTGCGTGAATAAAATAACATATTCTGGGAGAAATAACAATGCTCTGATAAATTAGTATTGACAAATTAGAAAAATATAGTAAAATATAATTCATACAAAACCAATAGGAATAATCGTAAATAGAATTCCTAAGGCAGTTCAAAGTATTTAGTGCACAATAAGACGTGCAGGAATTGGAGCGTAAGATGAAGTTTAATACCGCATTATTACATGGAGATTTTCAGGGAGAACCGAATACAGGTGCAACAACAACTCCGGTTTATCAATCCAGTGCATTTGCACATGAGTCGGCAGAGAAGTTAGAAAAGATTTTTCATAATCAGGCACCGGGATATTCCTATACGAGAATCAGTAATCCTACGGTAGATGCATTTGAAAAAAGAGTAACGGCGTTAGAGGGTGGCGTAGCAAGCGTTGCCTGTGCATCAGGAATGGCAGCACTCTACAATGCATTTTGTAATATCCTTCGTTCCGGCGATGAAATCGTATCCAGTGCCAGTCTCTATGGCGGCAGCATTGATTTATTCCGTGACTTAGAGGCATTTGGTATCACAACACATTATGTGGAAAACAATGACCTGGCAGCATTTGAAGCAGAGACCAATGAACATACCCGTCTTTACTTTGCAGAGACCATTGGTAATCCAAGACTTGATGTGACAGATATTACGGCACTTGCAAATCTGGCACATGAGCATCAGGTACCGCTCATTATAGATAATACGGTTGCTACTGCATTCTTAGTGAAGCCGCTTTCCCTAGGAGCGGATATTGTAATGAATTCTTCCTCTAAATACATCAATGGTCACAGCAATTCCATCAGCGGAATTATTACGGACAGCGGCAGATTTAAGTGGGATGTGGAAAAATATCCGGGCATGGCAGACTTTAAGAAGTTTGGACCATTTGCCTATACTGCCAAGCTTCGGAATGGACTGTTCCGCAACACAGGAGCCTGTCTGTCTCCGCAGAATGCATTTTATAACTGCATCGGATTAGAGACACTGGGAATCCGGATGGAGCGTATCTGTGACAATGCAGCAGAACTGGCAAGGTTTTTTGTAAGAGAATATCCGGATGTCACAGTCAATTATCCGGGATTGGAAAGCAGTCCATGGCATGAAATCGCAAAGAAACAGTTTAAGGATTGTTTTGGCGGGATTTTAACCATACGGACCGGAAGCAAGAAACGGGCATTTGAAATAATCAATGCATTAAAGCTTCCGCTGATTATTTCCAATATCGGAGATACGAAAACATTAGTGATTCATCCGGAATCTACATTAAATGTACACAGTACCCCGGAAGAAAAAAGAGACGCCGGAGTATTTGATGACTTGATCCGCATCAGTGTCGGAATTGAAGATGTCGAAGATTTAATCGAAGACTTCAGACAGGCAATGGATCAGAGCAAACCAGAGAAAAGCGAAGAGTAAATGGAGGAAGCAGACAATGGCAAAAATTGATTATGCGGCATTGAAAAAGGGCGGATTTATGCGCCAGAAACAGAAAGGATTCTTTTCTTTAAGAATTCAGGTAGTTGGAGGAAACCTGACAGCAGAAAATATTAAAGCAGTAGCAGATGTGGCAGAAAAATATGGAAAAGGCTATGTTCATATGACTTCCAGACAGGGCATTGAGATTCCATTTATTAACTTTGAAGATATAGAAGAGGTTCGTGCAAAGTTAGCAGACGGTGGTGTAAAACCTGGTGTATGTGGACCGAGAGTCCGTACCGTTACCGCATGTCAGGGTTCTGAAATCTGCCCAAGCGGATGTATCGATACCTACAGCCTGGCTAAGAAATTAGATGAGCATTACTTCGGAAGAGAGCTTCCGCACAAATTTAAATTTGGTGTTACCGGATGTCAGAACAACTGTCTTAAGGCAGAAGAAAATGATATCGGTGTAAAAGGTGGTATGGAAGTAAGCTGGATAGCAGATAAATGTATCAATTGTGGTGTCTGCGAAAAGGCATGCCGTGAAGATGCTATCAAATGTACCGGAACAGAAGTTACCATTGATTATGATAAATGTACCAACTGCGGCCGTTGTGTAAAATCCTGCCCGACAGATGCATGGGAAGGAAAGAGCGGATATATTGTATCCTTTGGTGGATTATTTGGAAATCATATTTACAAAGGAGAACAGTTACTTCCACTGATTACCGATGAAGAGACATTATTCCGTGTGACTGATGCCGCCATTGGATTCTTTGAAGAACATGCAAATCCGGGTGAGCGTTTCCGTTTACTTTTACAGCGTGTAGGAGAAGATGAATTCCGCAAAGTAATCCGCAATGCATTTGAAGAAAAATAAAGTTGCCGGAAGCAGCAGAAAAAGAAAAAATCGGAATGAAAATTCAAAATAAAAATTATTATACGAGGAGATATAAGATGGAAATCGAAGGAATCAGAATTGATGATACAGTAGATATTACCGATAAAGTGTGCCCGCTTACTTTTGTAAAGGCAAAGGTTGCAATTGATGAGTTAGAGGATGGCGAAGTCATTGCAATCCGTATGAATGATGGCGAGCCGGTACAGAACGTACCACGCAGTATTAAAGAAGAAGGACATCAGATTTTAAAACTGGTTAATAACGAAGATGGAACCTATAACCTCATTGTAAAGAAGGTTGAGGACTAAACATCTGGAAGGGAGAAAGAAATGGCAGAACGCGTAACAAAAGACACTTTTGAAGAAAAAGTATTGAAGAGCAGCCTTCCGGTGCTGATTGATTTTTACTCAGACAGTTGTGTTCCGTGCAAGAAAATGTCACCGGTCATTGGTGCTATCGCAGACGAACAGGCAGAGAGATTAAATGTCTATAAAGTAAATACCAACTTTGATTCAGAACTGGCAGAGAAATACAGTGTAATGTCTGTACCAACCATTGTACTCTTCAAGGATGGCGAAGAAATTGCCCGTAAGAGTGGTGCAGAGAAAAAAGCGGTACTTGAGGAGTGGATTACCCAGTCCCTTGACAAATAAAAATAAAGAAAAGTGAGAGGAAGGAAATTATGCAGATTACAGTAGCAGGCGAAAAGAAAGAAGTAAAAGACGGATTAACACTTCCGGAATTAATTGAGCAGGAAAATGTAGAGACACCGGAATATGTAACCGTATCCATTAACGATGAATTTATAGAAACAGAAGCAAAGGCAACAACCGTTCTTAAGGATGGTGATAATGTAGAATTCCTTTACTTCATGGGAGGTGGAAGCTATGGCATTAACGGATGAGCAGATTGAACGTTATTCCAGACATATCATTTTAAAAGAAGTTGGCGCTAAGGGTCAGAAAAAACTTTTAAATGCAAAAGTTTTAATCATCGGAGCAGGCGGACTTGGAGCACCGGCAGCAATGTATCTTGGAGCAGCAGGTGTAGGTACCATCGGAATTGCAGATGCAGATGAAGTAGATTTAAGTAACCTTCAGAGACAGATTATTCATCAGACAGCAGATGTTGGCAAAGCAAAAGTGCAGTCTGCAAAAGAGACCATTAATGCAATGAACCCGGATGTAGAAGTCCGTACATATCGTGAATTCATTACCAGTGAAAATATCATGGACATCATTGCAGATTATGATTTTATCATTGACGGAACCGATAACTTCCCGGCAAAATTCTTAATTAACGATGCCTGTGTTATGGCAAAGAAACCATTTTCCCATGCAGGAATCATCCGTTTCAAAGGTCAGTTAATGACCTATGTTCCGGGAGAGGGACCATGTTACCGTTGTGTATTTAAGAATCCACCACCAAAGGATGCCGTACCGACCTGTAAGCAGGCTGGTGTTATCGGCGCAATGGGTGGTGTCATCGGAAGCCTTCAGGCAATGGAAGCAATCAAATACATCCTTGGAGTAGGAGATCTGCTGACCGGTCAGTTATTGACCTATGATGCAATTAAGCAGGAATTCCACAAGATTAAGCTTCCTTGGAATGGCAAGGGATGTGCCGTTTGTGGAGAACATCCGACCATAACAGAGCTGATTGATTATGAACAGGCAGAATGTACAGATAAATAAATGTATCAGTAAATAAATGTTATCAGATACATAACCCATGAAACATAGAAAGAGGATAGCATGATTTCATTAAAAAAAGCAGATTATGAAAAAATACTGGCACATGCCAAAAGCTGTGTACCAGAAGAGGCTTGCGGACTGATTGCAGGAACCAAAGACGGAGAGGATAAGGTGGTAGAAAAGGTATATCTGTTGACCAATATCGACCATTCCAATAAGCATTTTACACTGGATCCGAAAGAGCAGTTAGCAGCCGTAAAGGATATGCGTGCCAATGGTCTCATGCCTTTAGGCAACTGGCACTCCCATCCGGAATCTCCTTCAAGACCATCCGAAGAAGATAAGCGTCTTGCATATGACAGTAAAGCAAGCTATATGATTCTTTCTCTGATGGAACCGGAACAGCCGGTACTCAATTCATTTCATATTGAAGGCGACGAATCAACGAAGGAAGATCTGGTAATATGTTAGATGTAGTTATCATTGGAAGTGGGCCGGCAGGTTTAAGTGCGGCAATCTATGCTAAGCGGGCAAACCTCGATGCGGTTGTACTGGAAAAAGAATATCTTGGAACCGGACAGATTGCATACAGCAGCCGGGTAGATAATTACCCGGGACTGCCGGGCAAAGATGGTTATTCTTTAGGAGAGGCATTCTTAGAGCATGCCGAAGGACTTGGAGTAACCATTGAAGAGGCAGAGGTTACAGCCATTACAAAAAAAGAGCAAAGTTTTGTCATTTCCTGTGAAGATGGAAAGAACATAGAAGCGAAAACCGTAGTCTATGCGGCAGGCTGTCAGAACCGCAGATTAGGGGTGCCGGGAGAAGAAAAGCTGCTGGCAAAAGGAGTTTCTTTTTGTGCAGTCTGTGATGGTGCCTTTTATAAGGGAAAGAAAGCCGCAGTCATCGGTGGTGGAGATACCGCATTGGATGATGCATTGTATTTATCCGATATCTGCGAACAGGTATATCTCATTCACCGGAGAGCAGAATTCCGTGGAGCAGAGAAGACAAAAAAGAAATTAGAAGAGCTTTCCAATGTAACGATACTTACCAATACGAGAGTACAGGAAATCACCGGGGAAGATAAAGTAAATGGTATTATTTTAGATAACGGTGGGACAATAGCTGTAGATGGTGTTTTTGAAGCGGTTGGAATGATTCCAAATACGGAATTATTAAAGAACCTTGACGTTCTCGATGAGAAAGGCTATGTGATTGCAGGAGAAGACTGCAGCAGCAGTCTTGCGGGACTGTTCGTGGCAGGAGATGTGCGGACGAAAAGCCTGCGTCAGGTAGTCACAGCAGTTGCAGATGGTGCAGTGGCAATTCAGTCTGCAACCGGATATATCAAAGGAATGGAATAGAAAGAAGGAAACGTGTGTGAAAGGAATAGTGGACAGTGCTTCGGAACTGATTGGAAAGACGCCGATGCTCTATCTTCATAATTATATGAAAGAGGCAGGTGTAGAGGATGCGGCAATCATTGCCAAGCTGGAATATTTTAATCCGGCAGGTTCGGTAAAAGACCGAGTGGCACTTGCCATGATTGAAGATGCAGAGAGAAAGGGCAAATTAAAGCCGGGAGCTACGATTATCGAGCCAACTTCCGGTAATACGGGAATCGGACTTGCTTCTGTGGCGGCTGCAAAAGGGTATCATGCAATTTTAACATTGCCAGAAACCATGACGGTAGAGCGTCGGAATCTTCTGCAGGCGTATGGAGCACAGATTGTACTGACCTCCGGGTATAAGGGAATGAAGGGTGCAATCGAAAAAGCAGAAGAACTTCATAAAGAGATTCCAGGTTCAATTATTTTAGGACAGTTTGAAAATCCGGCAAATCCAAAAGCCCATGAAGAAACCACAGGACCGGAAATCTGGGAACAGACAGAAGGCAGCGTTGATATTTTTGTGGCAGGAGTCGGAACAGGTGGAACCATAACCGGAGTTGGAAAATATCTGAAAAAGCAGAAGAAGTCCGTACACATTGTTGCAGTAGAACCTGCAACCAGTCCGGTTCTTTCACAGGGAAAAGTCGGACCTCATAAAATTCAGGGAATCGGTGCCGGATTTATTCCGGATACACTGGATACTTCTGTTTATGATGAGATTATTCCAATCAAAAATGATGATGCCTTTGAAGAAGGAAGAGCATTTGCCCGCAGCGAGGGAATTCTTGTGGGAATCAGTGCAGGAGCTGCATTAAAGGCAGCTGTTGAGCTGGCAAAAAGGAAAGAAAATAAAGGAAAGAACATTGTGGTGCTTCTTCCGGATTCCGGGGACCGCTATTTATCTACTCCTTTATTTGCAAAATAAAATCAGTGGAAAAGCATCAGGCATTCCGCTATAATATGGTAAAAGAGTCAAAAAGACTTTTACGAAAGGAAAAGAAGTATGTTCTATTTTCTTGTGTCGGTAAATATTATAGCGCTTATCCTGATGCTTTTTATGTTGGCAGTCTGCCTTCATAAAAAGCTCTCCAAAGCACAGCTTGCATTTATTATTTATGATATTTTTACCATGCTGTTTGTGGTGGGAGTTCATCTGGAACTGGTGCATTCGGATACCGTTGGTGAGGCACTTGCCGGGCTGTGCATCCAGTATGTGGGACAGGCAGGCTTTCTGATGGCATTTTTATGGTTTGCATCCGAATTTGGCAGATTAAAAATTCCAAAGTTCGTTTATTTTATTCAGGAAGTAATTAATACAATTGTTTTGACAGGAGTATTTACGGCAGAATATCATCCATATTTTTATAAAACAATGCGGATATTGAAAGATGGCATATATCACCGGATTGAAGTTATACCCGGAATCATCTGGAAACTACATTATATACATCTGGGAACGGTAATACTTGCGGTACTTATTTTGTGTATCATGCGTTACGGGGAGAGTTCACCGATTCATAAAAAGCGGATTATTTATATGATAGCAGGTGTGGGAACTTTTGCACTGGAATTAATCTTAAAGGGCCTGGGTGTATTTGGCAGTTATAATCCGGTAGTCATTGCCATGACAATTATGATGTTCTGCATGATGATGGCAATGATTCGTTATGGATATTTTGGTTCTCTGCAGGCTGCGGTGGATAATGCATTTAATCATGGAAAAGAAGGCCTGATTATCCTGGATGCAGAAAATAAAATTATCTCCGTCAACCAGCGAATGAAAGAACTTTTCCCGGAAATAAAGGTAGGAAGTGCCGCAAGCAGGCAAAAAGAAATCCTGCAGGCACTGACAAACCGGGAAAGGCTGTTGCATAAAAATGACCGCATCTATGAACTTCGTATGGAAGATATTGTGGAAAATGGTGAAAAGGATGGCTGCATGCTCTGGTTTATCGACCAGACAGAAAACTTGGAAATGATGCAGAGACTCCGTAGTGCGGATGAAGCGAAGACCAGATTTTTAATGAAAGTGAGCCATGAGCTGCGGACTCCGATGCATACGATACTTGGTATGAATGAAGTGATTTCCGAAGAAACATCAGAAGAGAAAATCCGTAGATATACCAGAGAAATTGCATCTGCCGGTGACAGTATGATTGCACTGATAGAAGAAGTGTTAGATGCTTCACGGTTAGAAAGTGGTACGCTTCAGATAAAGAAGGATGCATTTGCTTTAGAAGAGGTTATCAATGACGCAGCAGCCCAGATGAGACCACAGGCAGAGAAGAAATCTTTAAACTTCCGGCAGCGGATGGAGGAACCATTATTAAAACCGGGAAAACATTTCTATGGAGACAAGGCACATATCCGTCAGATTATCATAAATCTTCTGGAAAATGCGGTGAAATACACAGATGAAGGCTTTGTGGAGCTGGGTGTAGAAAAAGCGGCAGAAAATGGAGATACCTTTTTAAAGATAACTGTGACTGACAGTGGAATCGGAATAGGAAAAGAAGATCAGGATAAAATCTTTGAAAGCTTTGAACGGGGCAATAATGCCAGAAACAGCAGGAAAGACGGAATCGGGCTCGGACTGGATATTGCAAGACAACTGGCAGAGGCTATGGGTGGAAGTCTCAGCCTGAGTAGTGAAGTGACAAAGGGAAGTACCTTTACGGTTCGGATTCCGTGGGTAGAAGTATCGGAAAAACATCATTTTACAAAACAGAGTGCGAAAAGTATGAATGCGGATTACAGCAGCTTTACCATTCTTGCGGTAGATGATAATGAGCAGAATCTGATGGTATTAGAACATCTTTTACATAAGACAAAGGTTAAAATGGAAACCGTGATGGATGGAAATATTGCCGTTCAAAAATGTGAAGAGAAAACATATGATTTACTTCTTTTAGACCATATGATGCCAAAGCCGGATGGCATAGAGACGCTGCACCTCATCCGTGCAGATGAGAAAGGACGAAATCATTATACGCAGGCAGTGGCATTTACCGCTAATGCAACAGCTGGTGCAAAAGAACTGTACAAAAACGAAGGATTTGCAGAGTATATTACCAAACCGGTAAAACCGGGTACACTGGAGATTATGCTGCAGAAATATCTTAGGGATTATCAGCCGGAAGAAAATATGGTTTTCCAAGGAAACATGGATGATACAAAGATAACAAAGCTAAGAGGCTTATTACATTATCTTGAGAAGAATGGAATTGCAGCAGAAGAAGGCTTATCCTATGCGGATGGAGATGAACAGTTCTATAAAGAATTGTTAGGTATCTTTGCAAAAGAAAAAGAGAAGAAGCAGCATAATTTAGAGAAAGCGTTCCAAACTCTTAAGATAAATCATGTAGTAACAATGAAAGAAACTGCAGAAACTATCATAGATTCAGAAACTGCAACAGATACAGAAAACATGAACGAATTATGGAAAACATTTGTGACCCAGTCCCATGGACTAAAGGGTGAGGCCTGGGGCATCGGAGCCAGAACGCTTGGAGATTTCTTTTACCAGCTGGAGTGTGCCGGAAAAGAAAAAAACATCGAAAAGATAGAGCGTTTTTATCCAGAAGCCATGGAAGAGTGGCAGCAGGTAGTAGATGCTGTTCAAAGAGTATTATAAGAAAAGCACGTCGCTTGAAATACAAAATGGGTGAAGCCCAAAAGTGTATTTTAACGGCGTGCTTTTTCTTATCTATTTCAGTAAAGAAAGGTTGCTTTATAATTATCACCCCATTCCTGCATGGCAGTAAGAATCGGGCGCATGGATTCGCCAAGGTCACTGAGTGCATATTCTACACGAGGCGGAACTTCCGGGTAAACAGTTCTTGTAATAATTCCATCCTCTTCCATGGCACGTAAGCTGTCTGTTAAAACCTTCTGGCTGATTCCTTCCAAATTCTTTTTCAATTCATTAAATCTCCAGGGTCTTTCTAAAAGATTTCTTATAATTAATAGTTTCCATTTGCTGCCGATTAACTGGACCGTGGTAGCAACCGGACATTCCGGTAATTCGTCTTTTGTCAACATCTGTATTCCCTCCATTTGTTCAAATTGTGATATTAGATTCAAAAATAATGTAACATATAAATCTGCATGTGTATAGTGGTTACAAAAAGGTGCCTATGTAATAAAAAAGTGCGTACTTTTTTAGTGGAAAAACTCTTGCTATGATAAGTCTGCAACAAGGAAATTGCCGAAAAATAAAAGAATCAGAGGAGGAAACAAAAATGGCATTATCAAATCTTTTTGGATGGAACAACAAAGTGTACGCAAAGACAAGTACAGCGTGTGGAACAGCCTGCGGAGCAGCAGACAAACCAGAGGAGAAACCGGCAGCGTGCGGAACAGCCTGCGGAGCAGCAGACAAATCAGAGGAGAAACCGGCAGCGTGCGGAACAGCTTGTGGTGCAGCAGACAAACCGGAGCAGAAACCGGCAGCATGCGGAACAGCTTGTGGTGCATCTGACAAATAAGAAAGATTAGGAAAGAAGGGCAGGATAGGATGAGTCAGTATTTTTCGTTTCAATGGCATATTACAGATGAGTGTGACCAGCGTTGTAAACATTGTTATATTTTTTCGGGAGACGGATGCAGGGAATTAGAAAGCATGACATTCGACCAGATGCGTGAAGTGGTAGGAAATTGCGAAGACTTCTGCAAGGTTTATAACCGGGTACCATATTTTTATATCACCGGAGGAGATCCTATCCTTCACCCGGATTTCTGGAAGCTGCTGGTATTGCTGAAAAGCAAAAATATTCCATTTACATTAATGGGAAATCCTTTTCATTTAAATGATGAAATCTGCAGAATGTTAAAGGTGTGCGGCTGCGAGAAATACCAGATGTCTTTGGATGGAATGCAAAAGACACACGACTGGTTCCGCAAACCGGGCAGCTTTGACTTGACACTGGAAAAGGTTGGCTGCCTTAACCGGGCAGGAATCAAAAGTATTATTATGAGCACCGTATCAAAGACTAATTTAAAGGAAATTCCGGATATTATTGATGCGGTAGTAAAAGCGAAAGTTAAGGTATATGCATTTTCCCGCTATGTCTCAACTGGCGGAGAGGTAGACAGCAATCTGACTCCACAGGAGTATAGAGATTTACTGGAAATCTGTGATGCGAAATATAAAGCATATGAGGCGGCGGGATGTGAGACCTATTTTAATAGAAAAGACCATCTGTGGACATTATACGAATATGAAAACGGTCAGTTCAAATTGCCACAGAATGCAGTGGACGGAATGATTTATGGAGGCTGCAACTGTGGAAACTGTCATATTACAATATCTTCAAACGGAGATGTGATGGCATGCAGAAGAGTGATGGACAGCAAGGTGGCAAATATATTCGAAGACCGGCTGGCAGATGTCTGGCTCTGCCAGATGGAGAAATACCGGGACTATGATAAATTTGTAAAATGCAGTAAATGCGAACTGAAAGCATGGTGCAGAGGCTGTCCGGCTGTTGCAAACGGAGCGGCCGGAAATTTCTATGGAGCAGATCCACAGTGCTGGAAGACAAGAAATGAGATTACCGGGGAGGTGCTATCATGTTAATGGATATCATCAAATCGTGATAATAAAATAGAGGTGACAGAAAATGGATTTGGCAACATGTTTAAAGAAAATGCAGTTAGTAGGTGTGCTGGCATTTGCAACGGTGGATACAGATGGAGCACCACAGATTCGAAATATCAGTGCGATACATTATGAAGAAGATGCAATTTACTTTTTTTCAGCAAGAGGGAAAAATTTCTGCAGGGAGCTTCAACAGGATGGCAGAGTGCAGATTCTTTGTTATACCAGATATAAGGAAATGATTCGGATGTCCGGAAAAGCTTATGCAGTGGCGGAGAGCGAACAGGAAAAATTGCGGGATATTATTTTTGAAGAACAGCCTTATCTTGGCAATGTATATCCGGGCGATACCAGAAATATCGGAATTGTTTTCTGCATCGACAGAGCAGAAATAGAATATTTTAATCTGGGTGTTAATCCCATATTCCGGGAGACATATCAATTGGGAAATGCTGGAATAGAAGAAAAGGGATATTACATAACGGATGCCTGCATCGGATGTGGTACCTGTCAGAGCAGTTGTCCGCAACGCTGTATCACAGAAGGCGAGCCATTTACAATACAGCAGAATCATTGCTTGCACTGCGGAAGCTGTTATGAAAATTGTCCGGTGCAGGCAATTGAAAGAAGAGGATAGCATGAATCAGTCAGAGAGAAGACGTTATTTAATCGAAAGATTGTTAGAAGAGCGGAAGGGATATTGGAAAGAAGATAAGACTATGCAGATTCCAGCCGGAAAAGAAGAACAGAAAACACTGCTCCGGTCACTGATGAATGTCAGAATGCCATCTGCTATAGATGAAGAGTTTTTGCACATACAGGATGCTTATTTGCAGCAGGTAAATGCCGAAAAGGGAATCGTGACATTTTCTGAAATGGAAGAATTAGAGCCGGAGCTTTATCTTTACAAGGGAGACATTACGAGACTTAAGGTGGGTGCCATTGTAAATGCTGCCAACAGCGGAATGACAGGCTGTTACCAGCCCGGCCATAACTGCATTGACAACTGTATCCATACTTATGCGGGAGTCCAGCTGCGGTTAGCATGTGCGAAGCTGATGCAAAGACAGGGACATGAAGAACCAACCGGTCAGGCGAAGCTTACATCTGCCTATAATCTTCCCTGTGAATATGTGATTCACACCGTAGGACCGATTGTAAGTGGCAGGCTTACAAAGAAACATGAGGAACTCCTTTCTTCCTGTTATCAGTCCTGTCTGGAAGCGGCCGATGAAAAGATCTTAGAGTCCATGGCTTTCTGCTGCATTTCTACCGGTGTATTTATGTTTCCAAATGAGCGGGCGGCTGAGATTGCAGTGGAAACGGTGAAAGCATATAAAAAGAGAACCGGAAGCCGGATAAAAGTAGTCTTTAATGTTTTTAAGGATTATGATGAAGCGTTTTACAGAAACCTGTTGTAAGTGAGAAAAATTAAGTTAAGGAGTACACATGAAAATAACGTTTGAAAACTTCCTTTGCGGAATACCGGCAAGGGATTATATCACTCAGGATATTCCATATCAGGAACAGATAAATGAAGCTGGAAAGATGTTAAAGGATGCCGATTATGTTCTGATTGGTGCGGGAGCCGGAATGAGCACGGCAGCAGGCACACAGTATGGAGGCAGCTTTTTTGAAGAAAATTTTGGAGAATTCCAGAAAAAGTATGGAAAAGGGCCCTATATGCAGGATATGTATTCGGCAGGTTTTTATCCGTATCCGGATGAAGAAAGCTATTGGGGCTACTGGTCGAAGCAGGCACTGCTCGGTGGCATGGAGCTTGATGTGACACCACTTCATAAGTGTTTATTAGAGGCTCTTTCTGATAAAAATATATTTGTATTAAGCACCAATGCAGATGGGCAGTTTGTGAAAGCCGGGCTGCCGGAAGAGAAAATATTCTGTACCCAGGGAGACTATTTTCATATTCAGTGCAGGCGGGGCTGCCATAATAAGATTTATGATGCAAGAAAGCTTTTTTCCCAGATGAATCAGGCGAGAAAAGACTGTAAGATTCCATCCTACATGGTACCGAAATGTCCGGTCTGTGGCGGACCAATGGATATGAATCTAAGAAAAGACGGATATTTCGTTCAGGATGAGGCATGGTATCATGCGGAAAAACTTTTCTCGGAATATCTTAGCGAAGCGGTGCATAAGAAACTTGTATTATTGGAACTTGGTGTTGGATTTAATACGCCGACCATCATCCGTTTCCCATTTGAAAAACTGGTGCGGGAGCATAAAAATATAAGTCTGATAAGATTAAACCTTGGCGCAGCGGTCGTGCCGGAAAATTTTGGAAAACGGGCAGTGGGCATTGATGCGGACATGGCAGAAAGCATCCGGGATATTGCTGGCTGTTGTAAATCAGAATGATTTATACGATCTTTCCATAAAATAAAAAGATAGAGGTACTTGACGTACAGAAAACTGTACAATATAATAAAAGTACAGAAAACTGTACATTGCTTTATGGAGGTGGTCTTATGCTAGCGGTTAATTATACAAATTTACGAGATAATATGAAAACATATATGGATAAAGTTACAGATGATTACGAAACAATGATTGTAACACGAAAGGACAATAAAAATGTTGTAATGTTATCAGAGGAAGCCTATAACAATTTAATGGAAAATGTCTATGTAATGGGTAATAAAGCAAATTATGACTGGTTAATGGAATCAAAAGAACAGCTTGAGAAGGGCAATTATTCTGTTCGGAATCTTGCGGAGGTATCTGTGGATGAATAAAGTTTTCACCGATAACGGATGGAGAGATTATGTATATTGGCAGACAGAAGACCGTAAGACATTAAAGAAAATAAATAGTCTGATAGAGGATATATGCAGAAATGGAAATGAAGGTATCGGGAAGCCAGAACCATTAACAGGAAATTTGACTGGATTTTGGAGTAGAAGAATAAATGATAAAGACAGGCTTATATATAAGATAGATGATGAAAACGTATATATTTTAGCTTGCAGATATCATTATAGTGATATGTAAAACAAATCAATAGATGGAAACTCTGAACTTTAAATTTTGATGGTTTCAAAATAATAAGACTTATGATATAATAATAGGCTGTATTAAGCTCCTTTTGCCAACATGGCAGAAAAGACTTTGATACAGCTTAAAAATTTGCATGAAAAATTATTTAGTAAAATAACATAGAAAGGCGAAAACCCTGATAACTTAAGGATTTTCGAACAGGTAAAAGATAAAATGAAACTTGGAATCGTAGGTTTACCAAACGTAGGAAAAAGTACATTATTTAATTCACTGACCAAAGCAGGCGCAGAATCAGCCAATTATCCGTTTTGTACCATTGACCCGAATGTGGGAATCGTAACCGTACCGGATAACCGTCTGAAAGTGTTAGGCGAGATGTATCATTCCAAGAAAGTAACACCGGCAGTCATTGAATTTGTAGATATTGCAGGACTTGTAAAAGGAGCCAGCAAAGGAGAGGGACTTGGAAACCAGTTCCTTGCCAATATTCGTGAAGTAGATGCCATCGTTCATGTTGTACGTTGTTTTGAAGATACCAATGTAGTCCATGTAGACGGAAGCATTGACCCGGTTCGTGATATTGAGACCATTAATTTAGAGCTTATCTTTTCTGATATTGAAATCTTGGAAAGAAGAATTGCAAAAGTTACCAAGCAGGCAAGAATGGACAAGACACTTGCAAAAGAAGAGGCACTTTTGAAATCCTTAAAGGCACATCTGGAAGAAGGAAAGATGGCAAAGACTTATCCGTTGAGTGATGATGAGGACGAGCAGGCATGGTTTGCATCTTATAATTTATTAACTGCAAAACCGGTTATCTATGCAGCAAATGTAAGTGAGGATGACCTTGCAGATGATGGCGCAGACAATCCACATGTTGCAAGAGTAAGAGAACAGGCAGCCGCAGAAAACAGTGAAGTATTTGTTATCTGCGCACAGATTGAACAGGAAATTGCGGAATTAGATGATGATGAAAAAGCAATGTTCTTAGAGGACCTTGGATTAAAAGAATCCGGTCTTGAGAAACTGATTGCAGCAAGTTATAAATTGTTAGGACTTATCAGCTACCTTACATCAGGAGAAGATGAGACAAGAGCATGGACTATTACCAAGGGAACCAAGGCACCGCAGGCGGCAGGAAAGATTCATACCGACTTCGAGCGTGGATTTATACGTGCAGAGGTGGTATCCTATGACCATCTGATTGAGTGTGGAAGCATGACAGCAGCAAAAGAAAAGGGACTGGTAAGACTGGAAGGAAAAGATTACGTTGTTCAGGATGGCGATATTATTTTATTCCGTTTCAACGTATAAGGAACCTTTTGAAAAATCCGGCATAGTATAAATAGAAGAAAAGGCACAGTGGGGCAGGCACATGATACGCTATTGTGAATTGTGTGAAAAGCAGGTGATTAATATTGCAGACTGTTGCTGCCTGGGAAATGTGGTGGATTTGGAACTGGATGAGTGCAATGGAAGAATCTGTGCACTGGTTGTAGCTGCGCCGGGAAAATTTTTCTGTATTTTTTGTCCGGCATGCGAATATATTATTCCATGGAAACGTGTTGTGCGGATTGGACCGGATATTATTCTGGTAGATGTCTGTGTAGAAGATGTGAAAAGTTAGTTGACATAAGAATACGAGAAAGTTATACTAAAAATAGTACGACCAATATTTGTAAAAGCTGATATCAACAGTTCTTTATGAACGTTTGGTGATGGAAAAACGGTATTATTTATGCAAAATTCACAAAGCGTGTTTTGCATAGCTTTTAGAATAGGAGAAAAAAGATGAAGTGCCCATTTTGCAGCAGTGAAAATACCAGAGTAATTGATTCGAGACCGGCAGATGACAATAACTCCATTCGCCGGAGAAGATTATGCGATGATTGTGGAAAACGTTTCACAACTTATGAAAAAGTTGAGACAATTCCATTGATTGTAATAAAAAAAGATAACTGCAGAGAGCAGTATGACCGTTCCAAGATTGAAGCAGGTGTACTTCGTGCCTGCCATAAGAGACCGGTATCCGTGGAGCAGATAACCAGACTGGTTGATGAAGTGGAGACAGAGATTTTTAATCGGGAAGAAAAGGAAATCCCAAGTACCGTAATTGGTGAGATTCTGATGGATAAGATTAAAGATTTAGATGCAGTGGCGTATGTTCGTTTTGCATCTGTATATCGTGAATTTAAGGATGTAAATACCTTTATGAATGAGTTAAAGAAAATGCTGGATAAATAAAAGAAAATCTTTTAGGAGAAAAGGGTTGATTTTTGTTGAATTTATCCGATAAAATTAGTAGCAGATAATTATGATGTGAGGAACGTGATCGTTATGAATATTTCAGGAATTCGTCCCAATGCGGGATTTTACGATTACAACAGCATACAGAATATCCGGAATGCAGTAGAAGATACACCGGTTGTTAAGACGGCAGCAGATGCCGGTGCATCTGAACAGCAGCAGAAGGATACCTTAGAGACTCCGGTACGAAGAGAACAGGATTTTGGGGCAGCAGATTATGCGGCACAATATCAGCCGGATCGTACCTATGAGATGAAAGGTTCTGAAAGTGATATACATAGCCTGGATGTTGAAAAGGCATTATCTGATATGCACAAAGATCAGGTACTGCAGCAGTATCAGTTTTTTGTGGGAGAGAACATTGAACAGAGCGGAATCCGGCAGATTACTGCAACGGATACTGCAAAAGTGCGAAATGTAGAAAACTTTAATTTATAAGAGCAATTTTGATTATAAAAAAGTAAGAGACCGTTAGAAGGTAAGATTCCTAAGAATTCTTAAGAATCTTACCTTTTTTACTTGCGGCAGTTATGCTTCTTTTGTATAATTAAATTCAGGCTTGCCTGAAGAACGGGAAGTATGAGAGAAAGAGGATAGGATATGAAGAAAGTGCAGGAAGACTGGAAGGAAGAAATGCTGCAGGTAGGAGTACTTACCAATACACATGGTGTGCGTGGCGAAGTGAAGGTATATCCGACAACAGATGATGTCATGCGTTTTAAAAAGCTGAAGCAGGTATTTTTGGATACTGGAAAAGAACCGATGGAGCTTCAGGTTACACAGGCGCGCTTCTTTAAAAATCTGGTAATATTAAAATTCAAAGAATTTGATAATATAAATGATGTAGAGAAGTATAAGAGCAGAGGGCTATATGTAACAAGGGAAAATGCTGTAAAGCTGGCTCCGAATGAATATTTCGTGGCTGATTTGATTGGCTTAAAGGCAGTCGGAGATGACGGAGAAGATTTAGGTGAAGTAAAGGATGTACTTCAGACCGGTGCAAATGACATTTATGTATTACATAAAGATGGGGAAGATGATATTTTACTTCCGGCAATTAAGGATTGTGTAAAAAATGTCAATATAGAGGAAGGCACCATTACGGTACACCTTTTAAATGGGCTTCGTGATATTAATAAGAAGTAGGTAGCAAAATGAATTTTCATATATTAACATTATTTCCGGATATGGTAGAACAGGGACTGAATACCAGTATCATCGGAAGAGCAGTTGGCAAAGGACTTTTAAATATAGAAACAATTAACATCCGGGATTATACATTAGACCGTCATAAAAAAGTAGATGATTATCCGTATGGTGGCGGAGCCGGGATGGTAATGCAGGCACAGCCGATTTATGATGCGTGGCAGGCAGTGGCGCAGAAGATTGGAAGAAAGCCAAGAACAGTATATCTTACACCTCAGGGCAATACGTTTCAGCAGGAAATGGCAAAGGATTATGCGAAGGAAGAAGACCTGGTACTGCTTTGTGGGCATTATGAGGGCATCGATGAACGTGTGTTAGAAGAAATTGTGACGGATTATGTGTCGATTGGAGATTATGTGCTGACAGGAGGAGAACTTCCGGCAATGGTCATGGTGGATGCGATATCCCGTATGGTGCCTGGCGTACTGGCAAATGATGAATCCGGAACCACAGAATCTTTTGAAGGAAATTTGTTGGAATATCCGCAGTATAGCAGACCGGAAGACTGGATGGGAAAGAAAGTTCCAGCTATTTTACTTTCCGGAGACCATGCAAAGGTAGAAGCATGGAGGAGAGAACAATCCATTAAAAGAACCATGGAACGAAGACCGGATTTGCTGGCAGATGCAGATTTGACAGCAAAGGAGAAAGCAATGGTTGAGCATTTGCTGGACAAATCACAGGGTAAATGCTAGAATGTGTCTAGCAGTAATAGGAATGGAAGAGATTCCGCAGGAGGAAGACGGTAGTGAAAAGCTTTTTTGATGTGCTGAAAACGATGTTTTACCGTAAAAATGCGAAGAGTTATGGGACGCCGGACCGGAGCAGAAAAGAGCCGGTGACACAACAGAAGGTACAGATAAGAAATACGGAGACCAGAAAGGCAGCCCCTTCGTTAAAAGAAAACGAACAGCATAACAGGTCAGAGAGGACAAACAGTAAGGTGGATAAAGGAATGGATAAGGAAGATTTCTTATTAAAGCAGATTGATGAATTCCGTGAGAAAGCAAAACAGCTTCAGGCTTTGCTTGTTACAAAAGAAGACAAAGTGCAGGAATTACAGAATATCGTAGATGAAAGAGAAGAAAAAGCAAAAGAACTGCAGCATGTTTTAAATGCACGTAAATCAGAAGCAGATGTTCTTCTTACCGGAGTACACGGTCAGATGGAAGAAATGATTAACCGTGTAGAAGAAAAATTGAATGCACTGTCTGAAAAGATTGCAGCAGACGTAAGTGATTCCACAGGAAGAACCGCAGAACAGACTGCACAGATGCAGGCATCTTTACAGGAAATTTCCCAGCAGTTAGACAGCATGAAACTGGAACTGGCTGAGAAAATACATACCGAAGATGTAAAGTGCTACCGCAATATGCAGGACTTAATCAAAGAGCTTACCGTTAAGTTAGAGGAAAATGATACTTTAGAGAAGAGCTTGAATACCGTAAAAGGTTATGCAAAATGCTTAACCTGGTTTTCTGTTATCAATTTTGTAGTATTGGTGGCATTTATTCTTTATTCTCTTGGAGTATTTAATTTTTAAGTAGTAGTTAAAACGAGGAATTATATGACACAGGGAAAGAGAAAGACATGGGTAATTGGACATAAGAATCCGGACACAGATTCTATTTGTGCGGCGATTGCCTATGCAGATTTAAAAAATCAAACAGAGGACGGTATTTTTATACCGAAAAGAGCAGGACATATGAACGAAGAGACGAAGTATGTCCTAAAATTTTTTGATGTGCCGGAACCGGAACTGGTAACAGATGTCGGTGCACAGATTAAGGATATTGAATATCGAAGAACGGAGGGTGTCAGCAGTCACATTTCCATTAAACGGGCATGGGAGCTGATGAAGAATTTAGATGTCGTGTCATTGCCGATTACTGACAATGAGAACAATCTGCAGGGAATGGTTGTTACCAGTGATATTGCAAAATCCTATATGGATGTATTGGACAACCGGATTCTTGCAACTGCCCGGACGCAGTATAAGAATATTGTTGAAACTTTAAATGGAACTCTTGTAACAGGAAATGAGCATGGTTACTTCATAAAAGGTAAGGTTGTTGTTGCGGCTACCACACCGGATATGATGGAGCAGTATATTGAAGATGACGATATGGTTATCTTAGGAGACCGTTATGAATCACAGTTCTGTGCATTGGAAATGAATGCAAGCTGTGTGATTGTCTGTTCCGGAGCGAAGATTACAAAGACCATTGTGCAGCTTGCAGAAGAGAAAGACTGTATGCTTATCAGCACACCATATGACACATTTACCGTGGCGCGTTTGATTAATCAGAGTATGCCGATTAAATATATTATGAAAAAGGAGCATCTGATTACATTTGAATTAGAGGATTATGTGGATGATGTGAAAGAGACTATGTCTAAAGTGCGTCATCGTGATTTTCCGGTACTGGATGAGAATGGAAAATATGTCGGTATGTTTTCCAGACGAAATCTTTTAAATTTACAGAAAAAACAGGTGATCCTTGTTGACCATAATGAAAAATCCCAGGCAGTAGATGGAATCGAAGATGCAGAAATCTTAGAAATTATTGACCATCACCGACTGGGCAGCCTTGAGACGATTGCTCCGGTATTTTTCCGGAACCAGCCACTGGGCTGTACTTCAACGATTATTTATCAGATGTATCAGGAAAAGGGAGCAACCATTGATAAAAAGACAGCCGGAATTCTTTTGGCTGCAATTATTTCAGATACCTTGATGTTCCGTTCACCGACCTGTACACAGATGGACCGGGCAGCAGCAGAAGCACTGGCGAAGATTGCAGAAGTAGATATTGAAGAGCTGGCCAAGAAGATGTTTGAAGCCGGCAGTGATTTTAAGAAAAAAACAACAGAAGAACTGTTTTATCAGGATTTTAAAACCTTCCATACCGATGAATTTGATTTTGGTGTAGCACAGCTTAGTGCCATGAGTGAAGTGCAGCTTGGCATGGCGAAGAAGAAGCTGCAGCCATATCTGGAAATTGCATTGGGAGAGCAGAAACTGGATGCTGTATTTGTGATGCTGACGGACATTCTGGATGAGAATTCGGAAGTAATCTATGCCGGAGCACAGGCAGGCAGCCTTTTAAAGGAGTGCTTTGGAGAGCCGGATGAATCAGGCAGCTTTTACTTAAAGGGAGTAGTATCCCGTAAGAAACAGATGATTCCGGCATTAATGGCAGGATTGCAGCAAGCGTAAATGCTTACGGCAGGATGACAGCAGGTATAAATGCCCATATCAGAGACAGAAATAAGATAACAACTTATACAGGAGAATTGAAATGGCGAAAGAAACATGGAAGCCGGGTAATATGTTGTATCCGGTTCCAGCAGTGATGGTAAGCTGCCAGAGACCGACAGAAAAACCGAATATTATTACGGTAGCGTGGGCAGGAACGGTATGTACGAATCCGCCAATGCTTTCCATATCTGTCCGTCCGGAACGATATTCCCATGGAATAATCGCGGAAACCGGCGAATTTGTTGTAAATCTTGTGACGAAGGATCTGGTCTGTGCCACGGATTATTGTGGCGTAAAATCCGGCCGTGACGTTGACAAGTTTGATGCCATGCATCTGACACCACTGAACCTTCCGCAGGTATCGGCACCGGGAATTGCAGAAAGTCCGGTAAACATTGCCTGCAAGGTAAGCCAGATATTACATCTTGGAAGCCATGATATGTTTCTGGCAGATGTAGTAGGCGTTACCGTTGATGATTCCTATATGAATGAAAAAGGTAAATTCGAACTGAATCAGAGCGGGCTGGTGACTTATTCCCATGGAGAATATTTTCTGCTGGGTAAGAGGCTTGGAAGCTTTGGTTACAGCGTAAAGAAGCAGAAGCCTTCAAAGAATGGCAGAAAGAAAAAAGCAAAATAGGAAAGAAACAAAATAAGAAAAGACAAAATAGAAAAGAATAAGATAAAAAGAACAAAATAACTGAAAATATAAGAAATTATAGAAAGCGGAACAGAGAGAAAAATCTTCTCGTTGTTCCGCTTTTTGAACCTTTGAATAACATTTATTTTAGATATTTATTTTAAAAGTAAATCCATCAGACAGGCAAATACATCATCTGCCTGATTCTGCCAGTTGGTGCAGATGGCTTCCGCCTGTTCCTTTGTCTGGACAGTTAAAGTAAAATCAAGGCGGGTACGGCCTTTTTCCCGGAGCTGGCATCGCACACCGTATTCCTGTTCCGGTGTTTTGTAATAATCGGATAGATATGCATTTTCTGTTTTAATGGCAAGCTTATTTGCCTGAAAATAAGCAGCAATATCTTCTTCAATAGAAGGGGATATTTTGTCATGAAAAAAATGCAGCGTTTCTTTTCCTGCAGGAGTAATGATATATCGTGTACTGTTGTGGGTGTTTTCCGTACGGACAAGCCCGGAATCCATCAGGTCATGAATGACCTGCTGAATCGTAAAGTAGTCGGTATATTCCCTGTCTAAAAAGAAATCTGAAATCTGCGCATTGGACAATGGAAAATCAATATGTTCAAGCATGTGCAGAATAATTAATTTATATAAAGTAGCTGGTTCAGCCATAAAATCACCTCTTAGTTGCTAAGCGTCCCTGGTAAGTATTCCGCTCTTTTAAGCGGCGGTGAATCTGATTTAAAACAGTCCGTTTTCCGGTGCTCCACATCGGCGCAATCAGTAAATCCTTCGGACCATCGCCGGTAATCCGGTGAATCACCATTTCCGGCGGCAGAAGCTCCAGACAGTCAATAATCATTTCACAGTATTCATCCATGGAAAATACCGGAAAATGCGTCTTTTCGTAATAAGCGGCTAAATCGGTGCCGGATAATACATGAAGCAGCTGTAGTTTGATTCCCCAGACCGGGAGATTTGCAATTGCCTGAACGGAAGCAGACATCATTTCTCTGGTTTCGTGGGGCAGTCCTAAAATCAGATGAACAATCACCTTGATAGAAAGGGCGTGAAGGGCGAAGAGACTCTTTTGAAAAGTCTCATAAGTAAAGCCGCTTCGTGTAAACACTCTGGTGTCATCATGGATTGTCTGTAAACCAAGTTCCACCCAGACGGTTTTCTTTTCATTGATTTCGGCAAGCAGTGAAAGAATCTCAGGCTGCAGACAGTCAGGTCTTGTGGCAATGGAAATAATAACCACATCCGGGTCATTTACTGCCTGCATATAAAGATCCCGCAGGTGTTCCACAGAACCATAAGTATTCGTGAATGCCTGAAAATATGCAATGAATTTGTTACATTTTCTTTTTGCTCTCAGAATCCTTTTTTCAGTTTCTAATTGCTCTGTGATAGAAAGTGTGGGAGAGGCGGCGAAATCTCCGGAACCACCGGCAGAGCAGAAAATACAGCCTCTGGTATCTAAGCGTCCGTCACGGTTGGGACAACTGAGTCCGGCATTTAATGCAATCCGGTATACCTTTTCGTGATATGTATTTTTTAAATAGTAGTCCAGAGAGTGGTAGCGCTTCTCCCCCCACAGTGTAATCGTGCCGTTTTTCATTAGCGGATGTGTGATTTGACCGCCTGGCTTACCACTTCGGCAACACGCGGGTCAAATGCTTCCGGCATAATAAAGTCTTCATTTAATTCTTCATCAGATACTAACCCTGCAATTGCTTTTGCAGCAGCAAGCTTCATTTCTTCTGTAATCTGGGAAGCGTGTCCTTCTAAAGCACCTTTGAAGATTCCCGGGAAAGCAACAACGTTGTTTACCTGATTCGGGAAATCACTTCTTCCGGTTCCGACCACTTTAGCACCTGCAGCTTTGGCAAGGTCTGGCATGATTTCCGGAGTAGGATTTGCCATGGCAAAAAGAATGGCATCTTTATTCATGGATGCAACCATTTCCTGAGTCACGATATTTGGTGCGGAAACACCAACGAAGATATCAGCACCCTTTAATGCATCGGCAAGGGTACCGGATTCATTGGAAAGGTTGGTAACTTCGGTCATTTTCTTCTGCATCCAGTTTAAGTCAGGATAATCTTTGCCGATGATTCCCATGCGGTCACACATAATAACATTTTTAAAGCCGTAAGTCAGTAACAGTTTGGTGATGGCAACACCGGCAGAACCGGCACCATTTACAACAACGCGGCAGTTTTCTTTTTCTTTTCCGGTTACTTTTAATGCGTTGATGATTCCGGCAAGAACAACAATAGCAGTACCATGCTGGTCGTCATGGAAGACCGGAATATCAAGCATTTCCTTTAAACGCTCTTCAATTTCAAAACAACGTGGAGCGGAAATATCCTCTAAGTTGATGCCGCCGAATCCCGGAGCAATATTTTTAACAGTTTTTATAATTTCTTCGGTATCCTGTGTGTCAAGGCAGATTGGAACAGCGTTGACATTTCCGAATTCTTTAAACAGTACACATTTTCCTTCCATAACCGGCATGGCTGCGTACGGTCCGATGTTTCCAAGACCAAGAACAGCACTTCCGTCTGATACAACGGCAACGGTGTTGGCTTTCATGGTATAAGTATAAGCTTCTTCTTTATTTTCTGCGATGATACGGCAAGGTGCCGCAACACCAGGTGTGTATGCGATAGATAAATCTTCCCGGGTCTTTACCGGTGTCTTGGAGATGGTTTCTAATTTTCCATTCCATTTTTTATGCATTTCAATTGCTTTTTCGTTGGTATCCATAGTTCGTCTCCTTTTCTTAGCCATTGATTACTTCCGTCTAGTATCATATCATTAAAAAATTTTTAAAGCAAGAAAAAGGACTTCCTATTTGAAAGAAACTGTTGTATAATACGAAAAGACGAATCTTACGTTCCAATTATTTTTATTTCAAAAAGAAATCCCAATTATTTAGCAGATAATCAAATAAGCAAGAGGTAAGGAGAATAGAATGAGAGAGAAGTATGAAAGTCTTTCTGCAGCAGTACTGCGTGAACTGGCGAAAGCAAGGGGAATGAAAGGAATTTCTACCTTAAAGAAAGCTGAATTAGTAGAAGCTATGCTGGCGGAAGATGAAAAGGAAGCAAAGGTGCAGGAAGCAAAGAAAGAAGCAGAAGGTACAACAGAAACTACGGAGCAGGTAGCAGAAACCAGAACTTATCGCGTAGAACGTCCGCACCGGGAAAATGCAGCGAGGGGACATGAGGGCGAGATGCGTCGAAGCACAGTAAGACATACACCGGATGAGCATATTTCGGAAAAAGATGAAACGGAGCGTGTGGCAGAAGAAAACAAGGACTTAGACAGCGGTGTAAAGGCACATGGAATTCTTGAAGTTATGCCGGATGGATTCGGATTTATCCGTTGTGAAAATTATCTGCCGGGAGAGCATGATGTCTATGTTTCTCCATCCCAGATTCGTAAGTTCAATCTGAAAACCGGAGATATTGTGACCGGAAATACCAGAATTAAGACACAGGCTGAAAAATTCTCTGCATTATTATACATTACTTCTATTAATGACCTGCATCCGTCAGAGGCTGTAAAGCGGAAGAATTTTGAAGATTTAACTCCGATTTTTCCGGATGAGAGAATCCGGCTTGAGACAAGCCATAGTGCAATGGCAATGCGAATTGTAGATTTAGTATCTCCGATTGGTAAGGGACAGCGTGGAATGATTGTTTCTCCACCAAAAGCAGGTAAGACTACATTATTAAAAGGTGTGGCACAGGCAGTAAAGCAGAATAACCCGGAGATGCATCTGATTATCTTATTAATTGATGAGCGGCCGGAGGAAGTTACCGATATTAAGGAAGCAATTGAAGGACCGAATGTAGAAGTTATTTATTCTACCTTTGACGAATTGCCGGAGCATCATAAGAGAGTATCCGAGATGGTAATTGAGAGAGCAAAACGTCTGGTAGAACATAAGAAGGATGTTATGATTCTCTTAGACAGTATTACAAGACTTGCAAGAGCATATAACCTTACAGTTCCGCCAAGTGGAAGAACCTTATCCGGTGGTCTTGACCCGGCAGCTCTCCATATGCCGAAGCGTTTCTTTGGTGCAGCCCGTAATATGCGTGAGGGCGGAAGCCTTACGATTCTTGCAACAGCACTGGTGGATACCGGAAGCAAGATGGATGATGTTGTTTACGAGGAATTTAAGGGAACCGGTAACATGGAACTGGTGCTTGACCGTAAGTTATCTGAAAAACGTGTATTCCCTGCAATTGACATTGTAAAATCCGGTACAAGAAGAGAAGACCTCTTACTGACACAGGAAGAGCAGGAGGCTGTATTTATTATGCGTAAGGCAATCAATGGCATGCGTACCGATGAAGCGGTTGAGAGCATCTTGAATATGTTTGTCCGGACGAAAAACAACCGGGAATATATCCAGACTGTAAAAAAGACAAAATTTGTTTAAAAACACTTGCATAACAGCTTTTCCTATGCTACAATGAATAAGCTGTTTATTCGGAAACTAAACAGTATCGCACTTAAATTAGACAAATGTCGTAATTGCGAAGCAATTCATATATGAGAGGTGAGAGACATGAGAGAAGGAATCCATCCAGATTATTATCAGGCAACAGTTACATGTAACTGTGGTAACACATTCGTAACTGGTTCAACCAAAGAGGATATTCACGTTGAAATTTGTTCCAAATGCCATCCATTCTATACTGGACAGCAGAAAGCTAACCAGGCTCGTGGACGTATTGAGCAGTTCAATAAGAAATACGGCATGAAATAGAAATTGCACAATGTGACTGAAAGATAAGGTTGAGGTTTCTAATCTCAACCTTTTTTTAGAAACAGGAAGAGAGGTCACACATGAAATATTCGGGAATCGGTGGACAGGCAGTTTTAGAAGGCGTAATGATGAAAAATAAGGAAAAGTACGCCGTGGCAGTCCGGAAGCCGGATGGAGAGATTACCGTTGATACCAAAGAGTATTATGGACTGATTAAAAACAAGACATTGCGGAACATTCCGATTTTACGTGGAGTGTTAAGTTTTGTGGAGTCTTTGACGCTTGGAATATCAACGCTTACATATTCCGCATCGTTCTTTGAAGAGGATGAGGAAGATACCAAAGCAAAAAAGAAAGAATTATCAAAAGAGGCAGCAGCAAAAAAAGAAAAAGCAGAAATGGGTATTACTGTTGCATTTTCCTTTGTACTTGCCATTGGAATCTTTATGATTCTGCCATATTATCTTTCTTTGATTTTTCAGAAGTTTATTACATCCCATGTGGCACTGGCGCTGATTGAAGGTGTCATCCGAATGATGATTTTTTTGGCATATATTGCTTCAATTTCCTTAATGAAGGATATCCAGCGTGTATTCATGTATCATGGAGCAGAGCACAAATGCATTAACTGCATTGAACATGGAATGGAACTGAATGTAGAAAATGTGAGAAAGAGTTCCAGACTGCATAAGCGGTGTGGTACAAGTTTTCTCCTGTTTGTAATGATTATCAGTATTATTTTCTTTGCATTTATTGATGTAAAGAGCCGGATTTTAAAAGTAGTGCTTCGTTTGCTGCTGATACCGGTGATTGCTGGTGTATCGTATGAGTTTATCCGGCTTGCCGGAAAAAGTGATAATCCGGTAGTAAATTTCTTAAGTAAACCGGGATTATGGCTGCAGAGGCTTACAACAAGAGAACCGGATGATTCTATGATTGAGGTTGGTATTGCTTCCGTGGAAGCAGTATTTGACTGGAAAAAATATTTGAGCGAAATGTAAAAGAAAAGGGCGTAATATATGACTTATAGAGAGGCAGTGGAATTTGGTACAAAGTGTCTTACAGATGCAGGAGTGCCGGATGCCGCACTGGATGCATGGTATCTTTTACAGATGGTATGCAGGATTGAACGCAGTTACTACTACGTTCACGGGGAAGAAGATATTACACAGGATGCTCAGAAAGAATATGAGATTGCAGTACAGAAACGAGCTGAACATATTCCGTTACAATATATTATTGGAGAACAGGAATTTATGGGGCTTCGATTCAAAGTAAATTCCAATGTTCTGATACCGCGGCAGGATACCGAGACTTTAGTGGAGCAGGTATTGAAGATTGTAAAGCCGGGGATGAAAGTATTAGACCTTTGTACAGGGTCTGGTTGTGTATTAATCAGTGTGTTGAAAAATGCACCGGAACTTACCGGTGTTGGAAGTGATATTTCGAAAACTGCATTGCTGGTAGCGAAAGAAAATGCAAAGATGCATGAAGTGGATGCGGACTGGATACGCAGTGATTTATTTGATAATATTACCGAGACTTTTGATGTAATCATGGCGAATCCGCCTTATATACCGACAGGAGAGATTCTGTCACTGATGCCGGAGGTGCGGGATTTTGAGCCGGAAAACGCATTGGATGGCGGAGCGGATGGTCTTGATTTTTATCGGAAGATTGCCGGACAGGTAAAGGATTATTTGAATCCTGGCGGATATGTTTACATGGAAATTGGTTATGACCAGGGAGAAGCAGTCTCTGAGCTGATGCGTAACTCTGGATTTACAGAAGTTGAAGTAATCAAAGACCTTGCACAAAATGACCGTGTGGTAAAAGGGAAAGGAAATTAAAATGTTTGATCGTTTAGAGGATTTATTGATTCGTTATGAAGAGTTGATGAGTGAGTTAAGTGAACCGGATGTGGCAAATAATCCGGAACGTTTTCGTAAGCTGATGAAGGAGCAGAGTGACCTGACACCTATCGTGGAAGCTTATAAAGAATATAAACAGTGCAAGCAGAATATTGAAGATTCTCTTGCAATGCTGGACGAAGAGACAGATGAAGAGATGAAAGAACTTGCCAAAGAGGAATTAAATGATTCCAAGGCAAGAGTAGAAGAATTAGAGCAGAAACTGAAAATTCTTCTTCTTCCAAAGGATCCGAATGATGATAAGAATGTCATTGTGGAAATCCGTGCCGGTGCCGGCGGAGATGAAGCAGCTTTATTTGCAGCCGAGATTTATCGTATGTATGTTCATTACGCTGAAGGCAGACGCTGGAAGGTAGAGACAATGGAATGCGAAGAAATCGGAATCGGTGGAATGAAGAGTGTTACTTTCATGATTACCGGACAGGGTGCTTACTCTGTTATGAAATATGAATCTGGTGTACATCGTGTACAGCGTGTACCTGAGACAGAGTCCGGTGGACGTATCCATACTTCTACTATTACAGTAGCAGTAATGCCGGAAGCAGAAGAAGTAGATGTCCAGATTGATGAAAAGGATATCCGAATCGACGTTATGCGTGCATCCGGAAACGGTGGTCAGTGTGTCAATACCACAGACTCTGCGGTTCGTCTGACTCATTATCCAACCGGAATTGTAATCTACAGCCAGACAGAGAAATCACAGCTTCAGAATAAAGAGAAAGCATTTGCCCTTTTGCGTGCTAAATTATACGACATAGAATGCCAGAAGGCGCATGATGCAGAAGCAGAAGCCAGAAGAAGCCAGATTGGTACTGGTGACCGTTCGGAGAAGATTCGTACTTATAACTTTCCACAGGGACGTGTAACCGACCACAGAATCAATCTTACGCTCTATAAACTGGATAAAATCATGAATGGTGACATCCAGGAAATCTTAGATGCTCTGATTGCAGCAGACCAGGCAGCAAAATTGGCGAAGATGAATGAGAATTAATATGAATTAGTAAGAATCAAGAAAAGCGGTCTTTTGGTTAGGTCAAAGGATTGCTTTTTTCTTGCTTTACAGGAAATTGCTTTCCTGTAAAGTAAAAAACGCTTCGCGAGGATGCGCACTGCGGCGTATAAGGTAGATGTCGCAAGCGACCGCCGCAGGTGCGAGAATGTGCCAAGGTACATTCTTTGTTGTGGGTATTAGGATACTTTGGAGAGTCAAGTATTAGAGTCTATAAGAAAAACAAGAATGGAAGAGTAAATAGAAATCTCCCTTTTTACAAAAGTGTGTCTGATGCATACTAACTCATAATTATACGAAACACCACTCTTTTATTCATTTTTCTATTCACTTCTTACTAATGGGTATTCATTTTTACTTTAAGTTGTCGTGCAATTTATTAGAATGGAATTTTTGAAAGAGCCAGCATCTTGAATGGGCTGACTCTTTCAATGTTACCTGTAATTGACAAACTGGAATTTACTTGTTTTTCTTCTCTTTGCTGCGTCTCACTAATGCGATAAATAGTTCAATGACTCCGCCACATAGCCATATGATACCTAACGCAATATTTTCTGCCCAGAACCAAAACGGTGACATAACAATCCATGTAATCGCTAAAATAAAAATTCCCCTACTGCTCATGATTTTCCTCCTGAAACTTCGATTGTTGCTTACATTATACTTCGTCCATCTCTCTAAGGACAGTGGGATGTTGTGATGAAAGTGAAAGAGATCGCTTACCTGTCAGACAATTCATCGTACTATATTTTTTGCACGATAAATTTACTGATTTAATATCTCTGCAATCGTGTTTGGTGCATATTTATTGAGTTCATGTCCTGCATTTGGAACGATGTGCAAAGTAGCTTGGGGTAGCAATTCTTTTAGCCTTTTAGAAGCCTTTAGATTGGCAGTATCCTTTTTGCCACACAAAATTGTTACTGGACAACGAATATTATTTAATTGCAAAGTAAAATCCAATGACCGCATAGAGTGAGCCAATTTTATGGTGCTGCTTTTTGATAGTCCCATACTTTCAAAAACCTTGTTTGGCATACAACGGAAGATAAGATTTTGAAAATCTATCAGTAAACTTGGAACTTTATATTGTGCGCCAATCAAAACCAGCGAATCCACTTTTTCCTCATGTCGAATAGCAAAATCAATCGCAAGAAGCGCACCTAACGAAAGACCGCAGATACGAAGCGGCTCTTTTACTTCTGAATACCGCTGTTCTAAATCACCCAAAATCTGCGAATAGGATATTTCATCTTCTGTTGAAGAAAAAAGTTCTGGGCAATCGACATCAGAAATTGATAGTTGTTGGACTACTTTTTTCCAGTCCTGTGCAGTTTGTCCCAACCCATGTAAAAAAACAGTTTTCATTAAACGCCTCCTAAGCTCAAGATAACCATCAATGCACAAACAAACTTGAATTTACTTGCTTTTCTTCTCTTTGTTGCGTCTCACTAATGCGATAAATAGTTCAATGACTCCGCCACATAGCCATATGATACCTAACGCAATATTTTCTGCCCAGAACCAAAACGGTGACATAACAATCCATGTAATCGCTAAAATAAAAATTCCCCTACTGCTCATGATTTTCCTCCTGAAACTCCGATTTATTGATTCCATTTTAACACAGGACATAATGTAATCAAAATTATTTTGCAAAAAAACAAGCCCAATAGCAGCATCTTGCCACATATCGGACTTGTCTGTTATTTTGATTTTTTTATGAAGCTATCTGCCAAGTGTATCGGAGATATTTTCGGAAGATTTCACTTCCATACTTTCAGAGGATTTCATTTCTGTACTTTCAGAGGATTTTACCTCAGTGTTCTCAGACGATTTCACTTCAGTACTCTCAGACGATTTTACCTCCGTATTTTCGGAAGATTTTACCTCCGTATTTTCGGAAGATTTCACCTCCGTATTTTCGGAAGATTTCACTTCCGTGCTTTCAGAAGATTTCATATCTGTCTTTTCCGAAGAAGGCATGTTCAGATTCCATGTGGATGCAGGGACTGGTACTTCGGTTGTCTCGGTCGGATTTTCCGTCTCTGTCTCATGGATCACATCTGGATCTTCATAAACAACCTCATCAACTCCGGCACGAAGAAGGATTCCCTTTGAACCGAGAATATTTACGCTGATCATATCTCCATCTTTTACGTTATCCAGACTTGTTGTTACCAGTGCAGAAGAAATATAGTTAGTAGGAACTTTCTCACCATTTACAAAGATCTTTGCATTCTTGGTAAATCTTGAACCGTAAACAGCCAGGATATTGCGGTCTGAATTTTTGCGGATATTGGAGATTGTGACATCTTCCACATCCATCTGAAGGTCGGTAGCAGGATAGAGATCTTCGCCACCGTAGGTATATCTTTTACCGTAAAGTAAATCGTACTGCAGATTTTCAAGACCATTTAAGTATGTCTCGGAATTACGCTGTGTCTGATGATAGTTAAACATGGTTCCTTCATGGATACCAGCCTGATCTGTGATCTGGGAAAGAAGCTGGTAAGCGGTCAGATCAGCATCTTCTTTCGGAAGTCCCATATTATTCCAGGTGATGTATTTTGTCTTGAAAATATCACCGGATTTCATATCAGAATCAGAAAGTCCCATGGTAGGAAGATGATCACCGAACATAACAACGATGGTATCTTCACCGCGGCGGTCAACAGCAGTGATCAGGTCACCGATGAAATCATCTACTTCATGGATCATATTTACATAATATTCCCACTGATTGTTTGATTCCTCTGTGGCTGCGCCGGAAACTTTGATTGCCGGATCTGTTAAGATCTTTTCGGTCGGATAATCGCCGTGTCCTTCTACAGTGATCGTGTATACAAAATCGGACTGGTCTTTTGTGGAGTCCAAAGCTTTTACAGTTTCCTGAACCAGTACATCATCGGTTGGCCAGTTGCCATTTGGTGTGTACTGTGTGATGTTCATCAGTTCTTTACTGGTAAAGGTATCAAATCCCATCATGGAAAAAGCATTGTTTCTGCTGTAGAAAGTAGCGGTATTGTTGTGTACTACATGTGTATCGTAACCGATCTTTGACAGGTCAGATGCAATACTTTCGCAGTCTGTCTGTTTTAAGATGGTTTTGTAAGGGTACTCACCGGTTCCGAAATACTGCATGCTCATACCGGTTAAAACTTCAAACTCTGTGTTTGCAGTACCTGCGCCGACAACCGGAACGGTAAGATATCCGGTGGAGTAATTGCTCTCTAAATTGTGAAAATTCGGGATCGGATCTTCGGACATATTTAAAAAGTTTACTTCGTAAGGATCTGCGAATGACTCTAACAGTACACAGATGATATTCGGTTCGCTGCCTTTAGAAACAGTGGTCTGTTCTTTGGAAGAATTAACCAGAGTTTCGATCGCATCGACCGTTTCCTCAGAATAATCATCCGGTTTGCTCATACCACGACCAACCACACTGGTGGAAAAACCGTATACAAAACCATAATCGGCATAACCCTGAGCGATATTGGAAAAATAGGAAGCAAGGATGTTAGAACCCTGTGCAGCCTGTGTAGTAATCGGAAGTCCGACTAAAAGTAAAGCAGCGATCGCAACCGGACCTAATACAAAATGACGTTTTCCCTGATATTTTGGCCCTTTTGCAAAAAAGAAACCTAAAAATACGAAAAATGCAACGACAACGCCAACGACAAGAGTTGCCTCTTCTGCGGTAAAGTAGTTTGTGTTCTGCATTGCGAACAGATCAGAGATACATTTTAAATCAGTATAGCTGAAAGGTGTAACACGGTTTGAAAGGATCAGACCGTTGATCGTACCAAGGAACAGCCATAAACCGCTGATCAGTACACGCAGCTGTGCCCTGCACCGGAACAGATATACGATCGAGAGCGAAGCAAATACGATAAATGCGTTGTAAAGGTAAGCTAGTGTGTGATTATGTAAGAAAGAGATGGTAGAAAGGAAATCTCTTCTTGAAATCGCTTCAATTGCGAACGTCAGCACGCATGCTAAAATAAAATGAAATACTAAGGAATATTTGTTTAAAAATGCAATCATTTTATAATATTTTTCGCTGTGCGGTTTTTTCTTTGGTAATTTTGAGCGGATAAGAGAAATCTTATCAAGACAAAACTGTAATTTTTCTTTCATAGTGACCTCCCAAAGTTTCATGTAATATCAAACTGTCTATCTGTAAACGGAAATGCTGTCATTTCCAGTATTTTGTAAAAGGTGTGTAAAAATCTTATTTTTGACACTAAGAGAATATATCGCTTCTCAGGTAAAAAATCAATCGGAAAGATGAATAAAAAAGAATGAACAATCTGTGTTTTTCTATGGAATATGAATAAAAAATGAACAAAATATGTCCAAAACAGGCAAAAACAGGAAAAAAATTGGGATTGCATGTGTGCAGAAGTTCTATTTATAATAAGGAAAGAAAATAAATAGAGCAGTCACAGATATAGGAAGACGCTGTCTGTACAGGCATGTGGAGACAGCAGTGTAGGAAAATGTTGAATTGGGAAAGGAGCGCTGCGTATGGGTGAGTTTACACATTTCAATAAGGAAGGAAATGCTGTCATGGTAGATGTTCATGCGAAGGATGACACCTACCGTGTGGCGGTGGCAGCCGGGAAAATATATGTCAATAAGGAGGTATATGCGGCAATCAAGGGACACACCGCAAAAAAAGGAGATGTCCTTGGGGTGGCGCGTATTGCCGGGATCATGGCGGCGAAGAAAAATTCGGAACTGATCCCGTTGTGTCATATCATTGCATTGACGGACTGTGAGATCCGCTATGAGATGCATGATGAGGAGCATTCGATCGAAGCATTTTGTAAAACTTCCTGTATCGGGAAGACCGGTGTGGAGATGGAGGCAATGACAGGCGTGAGTGTGACGCTATTGACCATTTACGATATGTGCAAGGCGATGGACCGTGGAATGCGGATTACTGATATTCATCTGATGGAGAAGGATGGCGGCAAGAGCGGGCATTATGTGTGTGAAGAATCATGCAGCGATTGAAAGCTGTGTCAAAGATTTCTGAAAGACAAAATATACAATGTTGTGTTAGAACAGGACGAAAGGAAAACATGATATGGACAATAAATATACAGTAGGAATTATAACAGCAAGCGATAAGGGTTCCAAAGGAGAGCGTGAGGATATCAGCGGAAGAAGGATCAGAGAGATTCTCCCGGCAGAAAACTACGAGGTCGTATCCTGTAAAGTGCTGCCGGATGAGCAGGAAGAACTGGAACAGGAAATGATCCATCTTGCGGATGAATGTAAATGCAATCTGATCTTAACGACAGGCGGGACGGGATTTTCCATGCGGGATGTGACACCGGAGGCAACGCTTGCGGTTTGTGACCGGAATGCACCCGGAATTGCTGAGGCAATCCGCGCCTACAGCATGACGATCACAAAACGCGCCATGTTAAGCCGTGGTGCGAGTGCGATCCGTGGACAGTCACTGATCGTAAATCTGCCGGGCAGTCCGAAGGCGGTGGGGGAGAGTCTGACTTATATTCTGGATTCGCTGGAACATGGGATGGATATCCTGTTAGGGAGAGATGGGGAGTGTGCACGGAGATGATAACGCTCTTTATGCTGGAAAGCATCTGAAATGCATAGAGTTCTTCGCTGAATAATATCTTTTCATTCTCTGGGAATAATGTTATACTTAAGAAAAAATAACGAGGGCGTTACAGGAGTGATCCGTAATGTCCTTTTTTGTGGAACGGAATATCAGAACAGAAAGGCTGGAAATAACTATGATTACAGTAAATGCAATGGGAGATACCTGCCCGATTCCGGTAGTAAAAACAAAAAATGCAATCAAAGAGCTTAATGGTGCAGGTGTTGTGGAGACACTGGTGGACAATGAGATCGCAGTTCAGAACCTGACAAAGATGGCAAACCAGAAAGGTTATGGCGTAAAGTCAGAAAAGATTTCAGACGGACAGTATAAAGTGACGATGGAGATCGGGGAAGAGGCGGCAGCAGCAGGGAACACAGCACTGTCGGCAAACGATGCGGCAGAGACAGAAAAAGAAGAAAACTGTGCTCCAAATGCGATCCATGGAAACATGGTTGTTGTGATCTCCGCAGATCATATGGGTGAGGGCGATGAAGAACTTGGAAAAGTACTTATCAAAGGATTTATTTATGCACTCACAGAGCAGGATGTGCTGCCACAGACCATCCTTTTCTATAACGGAGGTGCAAAGCTGACCTGTGAGGAATCGCCGACGTTAGAAGATTTAAAATCATTAGAGGCACAGGGAGTAGAGATTTTAACCTGTGGCACATGTCTGAATCACTATGGTCTTACGGACAAACTTCAGGTGGGAAGTGTAACGAATATGTATGTCATCGCTGAAAAAATGACACAGGCAGGAAACATTGTAAAACCATGATTTATCTGGATAATGCGGCAACTACATTTCCAAAACCACCGGAAGTGGAACATGCCGTCATGGCGGCATTTCATACAATTGGAAATGCAGGAAGAGGAGCGCATGCGGCAACACTGGATGCGTCGAGGATCATTTATGGAACCAGAGAGCGGCTTGCAGAGTTATTTCATGCGGAGGATGCATCCCGTATTGCGTTTACCGCCAATGTGACAGAGTCGTTAAACATTGCAATCCAGGGATTGTTTGAACCGGGAGATCATGTGATCACGTCAGTCTGTGAACATAATTCGGTATTGCGTCCATTGTATCTGATGGAGCAGCGCGGTGTGAAAGTAACCTATCTTCCGGCAGATTCTAAGGGGCGGATCGCATACGATGAACTGGAAAATGCATATGAGCCGAAAACGAAAGCGGTTGTAATCATGCATGCGTCAAATCTGACTGGAAATGTGACAGATTTAGAGCAGATTGCAGCATTTACACAAAAGCATCATTTGCTGTTTGTCGTTGATGCCGCCCAGACGGCGGGAGTCCTTCCAATCGATGTGCAGAAACAAAATATCGATGTACTCTGTTTTACCGGTCATAAAGGATTATTTGGTCCACAGGGAACCGGAGGCATTTATGTGCGAAAAGGTGTGGAAATCCGGCCGCTTTTCGCAGGAGGAACCGGAGTCCAAAGTTACAGCAGAACACAGCCAAAAGAAATGCCGGCTCTGCTTGAAGCGGGAACTTTAAACGGACATGGAATCGCCGGATTGTATGCGGCTTTGGGATATCTGCAAAAGACCGGTATTGATAAGATCTACGGGCGTGAAATGGCGCTGGCAGAGCGTTTTTATAACGGCGTCAAAGACATTTCCGGGGTAAAGATTTATGGAGATTTTACAACAAAAAACAGAGTGGCAGTTGTCACATTAAATATCGGAGATATAGATTCCGGCAGTGTGAGCGACTGGCTCTGGGAGGACTATGAGATCGCCGTCCGCGCCGGTGCGCACTGTGCCCCACTGATGCATGAAGCACTTGGAACAAAAGCGCAGGGGGCGGTAAGGTTCAGCTTTTCCCATTTAAATACGGAAGAGGAAGTGGATACTGCAGTGAAAGCTGTGAGGGAGATCGCGGCGGGATAAGCTTTGAAGAAAAAAGCTGCATGGACAGGCAGGATTGCGTATCTGTGAAGATGAACTTATTTTTGAGTGCAATAATTTTTTGGAGGCGTGCAGATGGAACAGCAGAAAGACGAAAAAATCATATTTTGCAAGGGTGGCGGCTGCACCGCAAAGCTTGGAGCAGGGATTTTGAGCAGGGTGTTAGAGCGTCTGCCTAAAGGACCGGCGGATGAGAATCTGTTGATCGGCTACGATAGCAAGGATGATGCGGCAGTTTACCGTATCTCTGATGATACGGCGATCGTACAGACGCTCGATTTTTTCCCGCCGATGGTGGATGATCCATACACTTTTGGTAAAATTGCTGCGGCAAATGCGCTCAGTGATATCTATGCGATGGGCGGCGAGGTAAAAACGGCGTTAAATATCGTATGTTTTCCTGAGAGCATGGATCTGAATGTTTTGGGGGAGATCATGCGCGGGGGATCCGAGAAAGTCATTGAAGCTGGTGGAACGCTTGCGGGTGGTCATTCGATCGCTGATGCGGATGTGAAATATGGACTTTCTGTTATGGGAACCGTGCATCCGGATAAGATTTATCCCAATAATCAGGGAAGACCGGGGGATAAATTGATCCTGACTAAAAAACTTGGCGTCGGGATCGTCTGTACTGCAAACCGCGTGAAAGAGGCATCGGACGCGGCGATGGAACAGGCGGTTGCATCCATGACTATGTTAAATAAATCAGCTTCCCATATCTGCCATTCGTATGAGATCCACGCATGCACGGATGTGACAGGATTTGGATTTTTAGGACATCTGCATGAAATGATGGATGGAAAATTGTCCTGCCGTATTTTTGCAGATCAGATCCCGGTCATAAAGGAAGCGCTCGATTACGCAGATGAGTTTTTACTGACGGCAGCAGGACAGAAAAACCGCAATCATGTAGGCGAATTTGTATCATTTGAAAATGTATCGTTTGCCATGGAGGAAGTGCTGTTTGACCCGCAGACTTCCGGAGGACTTCTGATCGCGGTGGAAAGCCAGCAGGCGGAAGCGCTTTTCGAGGAATTAAAACAGGCGGGACATCCGGCAGCCATTGTTGGAGAGATCATTTCCAAAGCAGAAAAAGAAATTTATGTTGGTGTGCTGTAAAAAATATTTTTAATTCATAGGAAATTACGTCCTATGAATTAAAAAGCCCTCCGGGCGGGATGCGCATCTCGCGGAGTAGAAGTTAGCTGTAAACAGCACCGCTCGAGCGCGAAAGAGTCGCAAGCGACTCTTTATTACAAGAAAAATCGAGAAAAAATTCCGGTATAAATATATGAGAGAAAAGAAAAATTACAGGATTATTACGTTTCATACAACTTCAGCGGCGATGGCAATGGAAAAATACTGCGGGGAAAATCATATCAACGGACGTCTGATTCCTGTGCCAAGGCAGCTTTCTGCAGACTGCGGTCTTGCGTGGCGGATGGAACCGGCAGAATATGAACAGAAAAAAGAGCAGATCCATACATTTGGAATCGAAACAGATCAGAGTGTTGAACTGGTGATTTGAGGGATTGCCTGAGAAAACAGGAGTGTTTAAAAGAGGGAAAATACATGAGACAGAAACCATTCATCATAGTAAGAGGCGGCGGTGATCTTGCCACCGGAACCATTCACAGACTCTGGGCGGCAGGATTTCCGGTACTGGTGTTAGAGACAGACCACCCGGCGGCGATCCGCCGTCAGGTAGCCGTCTGTGAGGCAGTTTATGAGGGCAGCGCCACGGTAGAGGGCATGGAAGCAGTGCTGATCAAAGATACTGCAGAGGCAAAAAAAGTGATCGATACCGGGAAAGTCCCATTGATTGTAGATCCGGATGGAGCAAGTATTACGGCATTAAAACCGGATGTGGTCGTAGATGCGATCTTAGCCAAGAAAAATCTTGGAACGAACCGTTCTATGGCACCGCTCACAGTGGGATTAGGTCCCGGATTTACGGCGGGGGTAGATGTCGATATCGTCATCGAGACCATGCGTGGGCATAACCTTGGTCGAATTATCCGTGAGGGATCAGCCATTCCAAATACCGGAATCCCAGGCAATATTGGCGGTTATACGGCAGAGCGTGTGATTCATGCGGGAGCGGAAGGAATCCTTTATAATGTGCACAAGATCGGTGATATCGTGGAGCAGAGCGAAGAAATCGCCTATATCGCGGATGAAAAAGAAAACCGCAGATATTCCGTGACCGCCACGATACCCGGCATTATCCGTGGACTGATCCGTGATGGATACCCGGTTACAAAAGGCTTTAAGATCGCGGACATTGATCCGCGTAAAAGTGAGCTGTCAAATTGTTTCACCATTTCGGATAAAGCACGCTGCATTGCGGGCAGTGTGCTTGAGGTTGTCTGCGCATTTGGCAGTAATATTTTATCATAAAAACAGAAAGGGGCATACGCTTCATGAAACTGATAAAAACAGAAGATGCGGTCGGTCAGGTTCTCTGCCACGACATTACCCAGATCATTAAAGGTGTCACAAAAGATGCGGTTTTCCGCAAGGGGCACATTATCACGGAGGAAGATATCCCGGTACTTCTGAGTGTCGGAAAAGATCATATTTACATCTGGGAAAAAGATGACACGATTCTTCATGAAAATGAAGCAGCGCAGATCCTTTATGAGATGTGTAAAAACGACCATATGCATCCGTCAGATGTTAAGGAGGGAAAAATTGAGCTGATTGCAGACTGCAACGGACTGTTAAGAGTTGACAAAGAAAAATTGAAAAAGGTGAACAGCTTCGGTGAAATGATGATCGCCAGCCGCCACGGAAATACACCGGTGAAGGCGGGGGACAAGCTTGCAGGAACCAGAATTATTCCACTTGTCATCAAAAAAGATAAAATGGAACGTGTAAAAGCAATTTGTGCGGATGCCCCGATTTTTACATTAAAGCCATTCCATAAGAAAAAAGCTGCGATCATCACGACCGGAAATGAGGTTTATCATGGAAGGATCGAAGATACTTTTACACCGGTCATCCGGGAAAAGCTGGCAGAATATGATACAGAAGTCATTTTTCATGAAACTTTTGATGATGATAATCAAAAGATTACGGATGGATGTCTTGCGGCGATCGAGGCAGGGGCAGATCTTGTGATCTGTACCGGAGGCATGAGTGTGGATCCGGATGATAAAACCCCGCTTGCAATCAAAAACACGGGGGCAGAGATCATTTCTTACGGTGCACCGGTACTGCCGGGAGCGATGTTTCTGATTTCCTATTACAACGGAAATGTTCCGATCCTTGGTCTGCCGGGCTGCGTGATGTATGCAAAGCGCACAATCTTTGATCTGGTACTGCCACGCATTATGGCTGATGATAAAGTGACAGCAGAAGAGCTTGCAGCGCTTGGAGAAGGGGGACTCTGCCTAAACTGTGACCACTGTATTTACCCGAATTGTGGATTTGGAAAGGGCTGGTAAATGAGTCTATGAAAGATAAGGCAGGCAGGGAGATCGACTACTTGAGAATCTCCATTACCGACCGCTGCAATCTGCGTTGTAAGTATTGTATGCCGGGTGATATAGAGACGACAGATATGGAAAATCTGCTGACCTACGAGGAGATCGTTCAGGTGACAGAGACGGCGGCAGCACTTGGAATCCGGCATATCCGCCTGACTGGCGGGGAACCGTTAGTGCGCCGCGGCTGTGTGGATCTGGTAGAAAAAATAAAAAATGTTTCCGGCATTGAAACGGTTGGAATGACCACAAATGGGGTTCTGCTTGTAGAGTATGCAAAGGCTTTGAAAGAGGCTGGACTGGACAGTGTGAATGTCAGTCTTGATACTTTGGATGAAACAGAATTTCAAAGACTGACGGGACGGGATGAATTAAATGCAGTGTTGGCAGGAATCAATGCTGCAAAAGAAGCACAAATTCCGGTAAAGATTAATACCGTGCATTATCAGCATCTTGACTGGAAATCTATTCTTGATTATACAAATAGAGTGCAGATTCCGGTGCGTTTTATCGAGATGATGCCGATCGGGTATGGGGCAGCGTATACTGGAGGCTCCAATGAAGAATTGTTTCGGCAGATCGAGGAGTGCTATGGGAATGCATCAGAAGCCGGAACTGTGAGAAGCAGGGAAGGCAAAAAATATAGTGCAGATATCCGGGATTTGTCGTACACGGAAGAGAAGCAGCAATCCGGAAAACATGGCGCAGGTCCTGCAGCTTACTACCGTTTTCCGGGATTAAATATGGATGTCGGTTTTATCAGTGCCATGCATCATAAATTCTGCAGATCCTGCAACCGCATCCGGCTCACTTCGGAAGGATATTTAAAACTATGCCTCTGTTATGAAAAAGGCATTGATTTAAGAGCCGTTCTCCGGGATCCGGGGAGAAAACAGACATTGCAGGAAGTGATGAAAGAGGCAATTTTTGAAAAACCGGCGGAGCATTGTTTTGAACAGGTCTCTGAAATGACAGAGCACAATGCAATGGTGCGTATTGGTGGATAATGCAACGGAGTGAATTGATTTACAATGAAAATGCAGGTAGAAATGTAATTCTGACGAGAATGGGTGAAATTAATTATAATTAAATGAAAAACACCCAAAATACGCAATGAAATGAGTGGAAAATGGCTGAAATGGGCGAAAAATACATGAACGAACTGCATTCGCCCAATCGACCGTAAATGAGCAGAATATGTAAGCAAAAATGGGTAGAAATATGTAGTAATATAGAGAAATCGCCCAATCACTGATATGAGAAACAAAAATTCCAAAGTATTTATAAAGGATTGAAAATACCTGCAATGAAACGGATGAAAAACATCAGAAAATGGAGCAATCATACATGGGAATCATAAAAGGAATTTGTATCAGCAAAGAAAGAGGAACAGAAAAGCATGAGGTGGAAGAAGCCGGGTTTGTCAAAGACTGGGGCATCCAGGGCGATGCACATGCAGGAAAATGGCACAGACAGGTCAGTCTGCTTTCCTTTGAAAAAATAGAAGAATTTCGTGCAAAAGGTGCAGACGTTGCGTTCGGAGCATTTGGAGAAAATCTGATCGTGGAGGGATATGATTTTAAGAATCTTCCGGTCGGTACGAGATTTCGCTGCGGAAAGGTGCTGCTTGAGATGACACAGATCGGAAAAGAATGTCACTCCCATTGCCAGATTTATCAGAGAATGGGAGAATGTATCATGCCACATGAAGGTGTTTTTGCAGTTGTGTTAGAAGGCGGCACGATTCATGTTGGGGATGAACTGCTGTTGCAGGAATCGTGATGTGATAGAAATACAATATAAGGAGAATGCCCTATGAAAGAAATTGTGGAAGCTCTTAAGAAAAGGATCAGCGAAAATAAAAACAGTATGCTTGTCACTGTGGTAGCGGGACGCGGTTCAATCCCGCGAAAAGCAGGTGCCTATATGGTAGTCGGAGAGGATGGCAGAGTGACCGGAACGATCGGCGGTGGTAATCTGGAATACCAGGCAACGCTGCTGGGACAAAAACTTCTTACGGAAAAGAAAAATTATCTGCATGAGTATAATCTTGGTCAGGAAAAATCTGCAGAACTTGGAATGGCATGCGGCGGAAATGCGACAGTGCTGTTTTATTTTGTGGATGCCCGGGAAGATGCCGCATGGATCAGACAGATGGAAGAGGCAGAAGAAAAAAGAGAAGCATTCTGGATCCTGATGCCGTTAGAGGAAGGGAAAATAAAAATACTGCCAGAGTTTCAGACTTTTGCGCATCAGTCTGTGACAGAAATAGATGGAGCACGTTTCTATGCAGAACAGTTTTCTTATGATGGAAAAGTATACATTTTTGGGGGCGGGCATTTAGCGCAGGAACTTGTTCCGGTGTTGTCACATCTTGGTTTCAGATGCATTGTTTCAGATGACAGGGAAGAATTTACGAAGCCGGAACTGTTTCCGGGAGCGGAAGAGATACGGTTGATTGATTTTGGAAAACTGGAAGAAACATTTACGATTCACCCGGAGGACTACATTGTGGTCGTTACAAGAGGACATCTCTGTGATACAGATGCAGAACGCTTTGGACTGAAGACTCCTGCTGGGTACATTGGTGTTGTAGGAAGCAGGAAAAAGACAAAATTTGTCACCGATAAATTACTGGCAGAAGGATTTACCGAGGAACAGCTTGCGCGTGTGACAGCACCGATTGGAATTGAAATCGGAAGTGAAACTCCGGCGGAGATCGCGATCAGTATTGCAGCACAGCTTATTGAGGTGCGGTCTAAAAAGAGATGAAAAAAATTAAAAATAAATTTAAAATCTATAAAAAGACATGATATTAATAGCACTTAAAATATAAATGAAAAGAAAAGAGTAAAAACAAATGAGGAAGAAATGTGTGTGTGTATTACTTTCTGCAGCGATGGCAATGACCATGTTTGCCGGATGCGGAAACAAGGATCAGGCGTCAGCAGGTGAGACTAATACGGTGGCTTCCGCAGATGCAGAAAAATCTTCTGAGACAGAGGGTGCAGAAGCAAATGCTGACGAATCATCAGACGCAGATATGTCAGCAACGGAGGCGGCAGAGGAAACTTCAGAAGCAGAGCCTTTTGAGGCGACCACGGTAACGGTATTTGCAGCGAAAAGTTTAAACACGGTTATGGAAGAGCTGATCGCAGAGTATAACAAAACGCAGCCGAATGTATCTATCGTGGGAAGTTATGACAGTTCAGGTACCCTGATGACACAGATCGAGGAGGGAGCAGCCTGTGATGTATTCTTTTCCGCAGCACAGAAACAGATGGATCAGCTTCAGGATGAGGACGGACTGGCTGTTGACGGAACCAGACACAACGTTGTAAACAATCAGGTCTGCCTGGTCACATGGAAAGGCAGTGGAACGGAGGTAACCGGACTTTCTGATATTGGAAAAGCAAAGAGCATTGCGCTTGCAGACGGTTCTGTTCCGGTTGGAAAATATACCAGACAGGCAATGGTAAATGCAGGAATGCTGGACAAAGTGGATGATGTTTCACAGATCACGACATCGGAAATCCAGGAAGCACTTGGCGGTGTGGAAATTAACGAGTGTGCCAATGTAGGTGCGGTAACGGCTGCGGTTGCAGAGGGATCGAATGAAGTCGGAACTGTATATTATTCAGATACTTACGGCTTTGAGGATCGTCTTCAAATTTTAGAGGTGGTTCCTTATGAGCTGACAGGAAATGTTATTTATCCGGTAGCACAGATCATCAATAAAGAAGCAGATGAGTTAGAGCAGAGTGCTGCGGAGGATTTTATCAATTTCCTGACTTCGGACGACGCAAAAACGATCTTCCAGAAATACTATTTTGATACAGATGTTGAATAAAGATTAAATTTTTTGAACAGCCGTTTATTTTCAAACCAATAAAGACAGTGATTGAGACAGTAGATTTTATGCTGCAAAAATGATCAGGATAAAAGATGGATGATAAATGGCTGTCTGAAAATTTAAAATGAAAACAGGAGGCAGTTATGAGTCAGTTGGCAGCATATTTAAGCGGACTTGACTGGAGTCCGCTTTTGATCTCGTTAAAGACCGGAATTGTAGCAACCATTATTTCTTTTTTTTTAGGAATCTATGCAGCGCGAAAAGTTGTGAAAGCAGGACCGCGTGTTAAGGCGGTTGCAGATGGAATTCTGACACTGCCGATGGTGCTGCCACCGACGGTAGCCGGGTTTTTCCTGCTGTTGCTGTTCAGCCTCAGGAGACCGTTTGGAGCATATCTTTACGATAGATTTGATTTTAAGGTGGTACAGACATGGCTTGGCTGTATCCTTGCGGCGACGGTAATCGCATTTCCACTCATGTACCGGAATGCCAGGGCAGCGTTTGAGCAGATCGATGTAAATCTGATCTATGCGGCACGGACACTTGGGATGCCTGAAATTAAAATTTTCTGGAAAGTGGTCGTTCCGGCAGCGGGACCGGGTATTGCATCCGGAACCGTTTTAACGTTTGCAAGGGCTCTCGGTGAGTATGGCGCAACCTCAATGCTTGCGGGAAATATTCCGAAAAAAACGAGTACGATCTCACAGAAAATTGCAATGGTCATCCAGGACGGCGACTATGCGACAGCGGGATTCTGGGTGATTGTGATATTAGTGATTGCATTTGTGGTCATATTTTTATTAAATATCATTACGGCAAAAAATATGAAACATGTGAGCAGATGGTAGGACAGTCAGGAGGAAAAAGGAAAGCAGCATATAAAATATGCGACAGATGGTGAGGCAGGAGGACTGTGATGAGTCTGAAAGTAAATATAAGAAAGAGGCTGGGGAACTTTAATTTAGACGTCGCGTTCGAGACCGAGCGTGGCGTATTTGCGATTCTTGGGGCATCCGGATGTGGAAAGAGCATGACACTAAAATGTATAGCCGGAATTGAGACGCCGGACGAAGGACGGATCGAATTAAATGGCAGAGTTTTATACGACTCTGCAAAAAAGATCAATCTCACCCCGCAGAAACGGCGTGTCGGTTATATGTTTCAGGACTATGCCCTGTTTCCGAATATGACGGTCGAACAGAATATCAAAGCCGGCATGGGAAAACATCCGGAGGAAGAAAAAGTAAGATCTTATATCAACCGTTTCCGTTTAGAGGGGATGGAAAAACATTACCCCGCACAACTTTCCGGCGGGCAGAAACAGCGTGTGGCAATGGCGCGGATGATTGCTTCTGAGCCAGATATCCTGCTTTTGGATGAGCCATTTTCTGCGCTTGACAGTTACCTGAAATGGGAGCTGGAGCAGGAAATGCGAGATATGTTAGCGGAGGTGCAAAAACCGGTACTTTTTGTTTCACACAACCGGGATGAGGTTTATCGTCTGTGCAGCATGGTAAGCTGCATCGACCATGGAAAAATGGAGGTCATAGAGAAAACAAAAGAATTTTTCCATAACCCGAAAACAAAGACGGCGGCAGTGTTATCCGGATGTAAGAACATTTCTGCAGCAGAAATTGTGGATAACAACCATATAAAAGCGCTTGGCTGGGGGATAACCCTTTGCGTTTCGGAGATTCCGGAGGAAACAAAGGCGGTTGGTATCCGGGCACATTCGTTTTATCCGGTGAACGCAGAGCAGATACCTGGCAAAGAGAGTGCAGCAAATGAATCTCGTGTGAGTGTGATACATGAGGGAACGGGCCTTAAAAAGTATAGGAACCCTGTACAGGAGGAAAATATTTTTAAAATTGAGGAATCCCGTATCATTGAGGATCCGTTTGAGTGGAATATTTCATTTCGTCCATCGAAAGAGAGCGGGTGGCTTCAGTGGAAAATAGCAAAAACAGAACAGGAAGATTCGCCAGGACCGATCCCGCCGGCTCTGGCAGTGCATGCAAAGGACATTTTATTGTTAAAGGACAATGCCTATGAATAACAGACAACTGACTATTTTCCGTACAGTGTGTGAAGAGGGAAGCATGACAAAGGCGGCCGAAAAACTATATATGACACAGCCTGCGGTGAGTCAGACCATCAAGGAATTAGAGCAGGAGAGCGGTGTCTGTTTTTTAGAGCGCTATAACCGTAAAGTGGTGCCGACGGAGAGCGGCAGGCTTCTCTATCAGTATGCATGCCATATCCTTGGATTGTATCAGGATTTGGAACAGCATTTAAAAGAAACGGAAGGGGTGCGGACAATCCGTATCGGTGCAAACCTTTCTGTCGGCGTGAAAATGCTGCGTGGATTTATCCGTGCATTTGAAAAAAAGTATCCAGATATCCAAGTGAAAGTAACGGTTAGCGGGTCAGTGCGGCTGATGGAACTTTTAAAAACGCATCAGATCGATCTGGGATTGATGGAAGATCTGCCTGGCGAGACCGACTATATCCAGGAGCCGTTTGCAAAGGACCGGACACTGATCGTTGCGGCACCGGATCATTCACTGGCGGGGAGGGAGCATGTCAGATTTGAGGACCTGAAAAAAGAAAATTTTCTTCTGCGGGAAAAGGGCGCCGGGGTACGTGACCGTTTTGAAGCCATTTTAAGGACAAAAGACTGCGTGATCGATCCGCTCTGGGAGAGCCGGAGCACGAAAGTACTTGTGCAGGCGGTGGAAGATGGTTTTGGTATTTCTGTGCTGCCATATTGTCTGATTGAGGAATATTTAAAAGAAGGCCGTCTGGCGGAAATAAAAGTGGAAGATCTTTGTCTTGAAAGAAATTTAAATCTGGTATATCATCCACATAAGGTATGGAATGATCCACTCCGTGATTTTATGGATATTGTGCGCTGGTATGGGCATGATGAGATTAGAGCGATGAAAACAACCGATGGTATGTTTCACGGGCAGACGGATACGAACACGCTGTTGCTGTAAAATAAAAAGAACAGGTTTCCTGAGGTGGAAACGCTGTCCTTTTCTATGCTATAAATGTGTGTGTGTATATAGCAATTAAAATGTATCATGGATTTGATATAACTTCAAATAGGATAAAATTATAGAAAACATAAGTAAATACTTATGAGAGAAACGGAGATATGATATGAACCTGTTAGACATCATCGGACCTGTGATGGTCGGTCCATCCAGCTCCCATACGGCAGGAGCCGTCAAGATCGGGAGAGTCAGCCGTAAGCTGCTTGCGGAAGAAGTAAAAGAGGCAAAAATATATTTTCACGGTTCCTTCCTTGCAACGGGAAAGGGACATGGCACGGATAAGGCGCTGATCGCCGGACTTTTGGGCATGCAGGTGGATGATCCGGCAATCCCGGACAGTTTTCGGATTGCAGGCGAAAGAGGAATGGATTTTTCCTTAGAGGGGATTGATCTTGGTGATGTGCATCCCAATTCAGTGAAAATGAATCTGACAGGTGTTTCCGGGCGTACACTCGAAGTGGTTGCGGCTTCGATTGGAGGCGGGCGGATACAGATCTGTGAGCTTGACGGGATCACTGCCAATTTCAGCGGCGATTATCCGACACTGATCGTGCACAACATCGACCAGCCGGGACATGTCACCGAAGTGACTTCCATGCTCGCACACAAGGGTGTCAACATTGCAACAATGCAGCTTTACCGGAAAAGCAGGGGTGGCAGCGCCGTCATGGTTATAGAGTGCGATCAGGAAGTGCCAAAAGAATCGCTTGCATGGCTGGAGCGGTTAGAGGGCATATTAAAAGTGACATATTGCAGTCTTGTGGAAGAGTAGAATTTATCATAAGAAAGTAGGAACATTTCATGTATGGATCATTACAGGAATTATGCGAATTAGAAGAAAAATCCGGGAAACCGTTCTGGAAGATCGTGCAGGAGGACGACTGCAGGGAGCAGGGGATCACGGAGGAAGTATCATTTGAGCAGATGCGCGCGATGTATCAGGCGATGAAAGATGCGGATGCGCGTTATGATGAAAAATTAAAATCCGAGAGCGGACTTGTCGGTACGGAAGGCAAAAAGATGATGGAGGCGAGGGCAGAGGGAACTTTGCTCTGTGGAGATTTTATCGGGAAAGTCATGGAGAAGGCATTAAAGACCAGTGAGTCAAATGCATGCATGAAGCGTATTGTCGCGGCACCGACTGCCGGTTCGTGCGGAGTTGTGCCGGCGGTATTTTTGAGTCTGCAGGAAGAAAAAGGCTATTCTGAGGAAAAAATGGTGGAAGCACTGTTTGTAGCAGCCGGGATCGGCGGAGTGATCGCAGAGCGTGCTTTTCTGGCAGGTGCAGCGGGAGGCTGTCAGGCAGAGATCGGTTCTGCGTCTGCGATGGCAGCGGGCGGAGTTGTGCATTTATCAGGCGGCAGTGCAAAAGAGATCGCAAATGCAGCGGCACTGGCTTTAAAAAATCTGTTGGGACTTGCCTGTGATCCGGTTGCCGGTCTGGTGGAGGTGCCGTGCGTGAAACGAAATGTGATGGGCGCAGTCAATGCACTGACATCGGCGGATCTGACGAGTGCGGGAATCTTCAGCAAGATTCCGCCGGATGAGGTGATCGATGCGATGCGGAGTATCGGAAGAAGCATGTCCGAGGATATCCGTGAAACAGGAAAAGGCGGACTTGCGGGAACACCGACCGGAGTGGAGATCCGTGAGCGGATGGCCGGGGGCAGAACGCAGGAAGCATGATGCCGTAGATGGAAAAAATGAGATAAATCGGTTTTGGTTATTTGACAAGGCAACACACATGACTGACCTGTTTGACAGGTGGGTTGTGATGGTGTTGCTTTTTTTGCGTTATAGAAATTTTCTAAATTTTATGAATAAATTTGTTGACAATATCGTAATATAGTGCTATGGTTAGTTACACAAGTAATGAACCACATAACAAACCAACCACATAATGCCAACGGAATCTTATCAGGAATGAAATTGAAAGAAAGGAGCCACCATGCATGAATGAAATCTTAACGCAGGAGAAATCCATTTATCTGCAGATCGCAGAAATGATCGAAACAGATATTTTGAGGGATATTCTTCTGGAGGAAGAGCGTGTGCCGAGTACCAATGAGCTGGCAAAGTTATATGCGATCAACCCGGCGACTGCGGCGAAAGGCGTGAATATATTGGTAGATGAAGGAATCTTATATAAGAAAAGGGGAATCGGCATGTTTGTAGCAGAAGGGGCAAAAGAAAACATTTTAAACCGCAGGCGGAACGAATTTTTTGATCACTATGTCAAAAAATTGTTAGAGGAAGCGGCAAGCATTGGACTTGATAAAAATGAGGTCATTAAACTGATCCAGTCAGCAGATCAATAAGGGGGAAGATAAAATGGAAAATAAGATGGAAGCAATCATCTGCAGCAATGTCAATAAGAGTTATGGGAAAAAAGAAGTTTTAAAAAATATAGATTTCACACTGGAAAAAGGAAAGATCTATGGTCTGATCGGAAGAAACGGTGCTGGAAAAACAACATTATTATCGATTTTATCCGCACAGAATCCGGCGACGGAGGGAAATGTGACCTGGAACGGCGAAAAGATATGGGAAAACAGAAAAGCATTAGATCATATCTGTTTCTCCAGAGAACTTTCAACCAACCTGTATGGAAGTGGTGTCAGTTCATTAAAAGTAAAAGAGTATTTAAAAAATGCATCTTACTATTATCCGAACTGGGATCAGAAAATGGCAGATGAGCTGATTGAAAAATTTGAGCTGAATACGAAACAGCGTATCAACAAAATGTCGAAGGGTATGCTTTCCATGGTAACGATCATTGTGGCGCTTGCCAGCAAAGCGGATTTTACTTTTTTAGATGAGCCGGTAGCGGGGTTAGATGTCGTGATGCGCGAGTACTTTTACCATAAACTGATGGAAGAATACACCGAAACAGGCCGTACCTTTGTGATCTCCACACACATTATCGAGGAGGCAGCGGATCTGATGGAGGAGGTCATCATGATCAAGGATGGCAGCCTTTTACTGAAAGAAAATACACAGGATCTGCTAGAGAGAAGTTATCATGTCAGCGGACTTGCGGAAGTGGTAGATCAGGCAGCGGAAGGTTATGAGAAACACCACGAGGAAAAAATGGGACGCAGCAAGAGCGTGACGATCCTTTTAAAAGAAGGCCAGGAGCTGCCAAAGGGCTATGATGTGACGATCCAGCCGATCAGCCTGGAAAAATTATTTGTTTCACTGTGCGGATTAGATGACTAGGAAATAGCGGGAGGAATGGAAAATGGAACAGTCTAAAATGATAATAAAAAGGAACCTGCTTTTCTGGGGAAAATATGGAATACAGATGACAGCCATCCTGATTGGATTTGTTTTGCTGTACGGTTTGTTTTTCAGTATGGGTGAGAGTGCTGACAGTGGATTCTGGCAGAGCGCTAATTTCTTTGCGGTCCTGATCGGCATCATGTTTAACTATATTGGACCGATCAGTTATGGAGGAGCCTATATTCCGATGGTGCTTTCATTTGGATCAGGCAGAAAGGAAGCTGCATGGGGTGCGCAGCTGTTATATGCGGGCTATGCGGTGACTGCATATCTGTTTATCCTTTTTACGGGATATATGTCCGCAGGCAGAATGGATGGATTTAAGAATATACTGATCGCGGAAGCATTTGTTTTGTGTATTGCATTCGGTCAGATCTGCGCTGTTCTGCAGATGCGTTATGGAAAAAAGGGAATAGCAGTCGGCATCATTGTGACAGTTGCAGTTGTGATGGGTATTGGTGCAGGTTTTATTATGGGCAGCGATCTGGCGGATACGCTGACTGCATGGTTTCAGGGACAGTCCGGCAGTGTCATTTCGATGGGACTTTTGATCGGTGCAGTAGTAGCAGCTGCGCTGTATGCGGTCAGTCTGGTCATGATGCTTCGCGTTGTATCGAAGTATGAAGTCCGGGTATAAAACAGAGTATTTTGTGTAGAAGACTGGGACGACAGAGCAACGGGAGTATTTTATACACAAAATGAAAACCGTATGAAAGGGGTAGCGTGGGAATGACAGGTAATTTTTTGATACAGTGTAAGACAAGAAAAATGGAAGTGCTGCAGTTCCTTGCAGTTGCATTTGGCAGCTATGTATTTGGAATCATTGTTATGATGATCATCCGGGCAAATACCATGGAAGAAAATGAGTGTGTCACTCTTGGAATGTTGATCGCGATGGCAGCACTGGTATTTGTGCATTTCTTTGGTATCATATTTTCTTTTGTCGGGGAATTTAATATGGCAATTTCCATGGGAGCGACAAGAAGAGCATATGTGGGAAGTTATGCATTGTTTAATATGGCAGAACTGGCAGGATTAGAACTGTTACTGTTCGTGCTTGGGAAGATAGAATCCGCCCTGATGCGCGTGATTTATCCGCAGTGCGAAGTGATACTTGACCTCACACAGTATTTTCAGTGGAAATATCTTCTGGCAGTGATTGTGGGAATGACGATCGTTGAACTGTTTTTAGGGGCTGTAACCCTGCGGTTTGGAATGAAAGCATTCTGGGCAATCTGGGCGATCTGGATGTTTGTCACACTTGTGCCGGCGAAATTAATTGAAAATGAAGCACTGGCAGCAAAGATGCATCAGTTTGGCATGCAGATCGGATTCGGAAATATCGTGCAGTATCTGGTTGTCGTTGGAGTCATAGCTGCAGTCATTATGGCAGTGCTGGGGTGGAATTTTCTGAAAAAACAGAGTGTAACGGTGTGAGAATGTCAGAACTGGAAAGATAACAGAATGGGTGAAATGCCGGTGTGAAAAATAGAAAGCAACAGTATAGGGAATGCCAGAGATGGAAAGATAGCAAAAAGCTGGACTGTGTGAAAAAATGAGTATAAAAAAGAAAAGGCAGAGCCGGGGATGAAGCGGTTCTGCCTTTTCTTTATGCATAATTTATGCATGCATAGATTATGTGCAATTAGTATTTGTTGCTGCGTCTCCAGATGTGCATCTTTTCAGCCTCTTTGATCAGCTCGTCACGGAAATCCGGGTGAGCGATGGAGATTAATGCCTCTGCTTTCTGCCATGCGGAAAGTCCTTTGACATTGACTTTACCGTACTCAGTTACAACATAGTGTGTGTTGGCACGGGTATCGGTTACGATGGAACCGTTTGCCAATGTCGGGCGGATTCTTGACTGCACCTGTCCGTCTTTGGTCTTAAAGGTAGAGGACAGACAGATAAAGCTCTTGCCGCCTTTTGACAGGTAAGCACCTAAAACGAAGTCTAACTGTCCACCGGCACCACTGATCTGCTTGATACCTGCTGACTCTGCATTGACCTGACCATAGAGGTCGATATCAACGGCGTTGTTGATGGAAATAAAGTTATCGAGTGCAGAGATCGAACGGATATCGTTGGTGTAATCAACCGGAGCACTCATCAACTCTGGGTTGTCGTCTAAGTAATCGTACATTTTTTTGGTACCTGCACCGAAAGCGTAGGTCTGACGGTAACGGTCGATATTTTTCTTTGCACCGGTGATCTTTCCTGCTTTTGCGATGTCAACAAATGCATCTACATACATCTCTGTGTGGACACCGAGGTCTTTTAAGTCAGACTCTGCAATCAGGGAACCGACAGCGTTTGGCATACCGCCGATACCAAGCTGTAAGCATGCACCGTTCGGGATCTCGTCTACGATCAGTTTTGCAACCGTTTTGTCGATATCTGTTGCAGGACCGCCGGCACCAAGCTCGCCGATCGGAGGATTCGAACCCTCTACGATATAGGTAACATCGGAAATGTGAATTCCGCATTCTGTTCCGCCAAGGCAGCGCGGCATATTTTCATTTACCTCTACGATGATGTGTTTTGCAGTCTGACACATAGCACCGAGATGGGAGGCACTTGGTCCGAAATTGAAATATCCGTGGGAATCCATCGGTGCTACCTGGAACATTGCTACATCATCCGGGCAGTCAAGCTCGCGGTAGTAACGTGGCAGTTCGGAGTAACGGATCGGTGAATAGAAAGCGCATCCGCGGCTGATCATTTTACGCTCGATACCGGACATATGCCATGAGTTCCATGTAAAATGCTCTCCGGCATCCTCACGTGCGAAAGTTGCTAACGGTTTTAAAAGGATACCACCGCGCAGGTTTACGTTTGTCAACTCATCGGTACGTTTTGCCAGCGCCTGATCAAGGGCATCTACGGTGTTTGTACACCAGCCGAAATCAACCCAGTCACCGGATTTGATCAATTTTACCGCCTCGTCGGCAGATACAAGTTTCTGTTTGTATTCCTGTGAATAATCCATCACAAATACCTCCTCATAATTGTTAAAAATCATGATATAAAAAGATTGTTAAAAAATTACCATAGTCTTATCCTAACACTTTATGGAGGGTTTGACAAGATATCTTATATTTATGAAAGAAATTCAATTATTGAATATTACCATTTTTGTCACAAGAAATAGTAATCGTTGAGGTATGTTTGACAGTAGATTTTTTTTTGTTTAGAGTAAAATTTCCGGTTGCTATATAATCCTTTTTACGAGCTGTAGCTGATGAAAAATACCAAGCATTATTTGATGTTGAGGTTGAATAATTAGTTTTTGTACAAGAAGAAGTACGTCCATTATAAGTAAATGTGGCGGATAATGTGTAAGATGCAAGTGTTTTTCCAGCTTTATTTTTTATTGTATTAGTACGTTGAACAGACTTATTCTTAGAAACAGATCGATCATTTGATAATGGAGAATTAAGAAAATAGATAGTTGTGGTGGATTCGATAAAAAAATTGTCATCTTCGTAAATGATATAATTTTGAGATATTTCTTTCGGTATAAGGGAAGCTTTTAAGTTGACAGGAAACATGATTGTAATCAAGACAATTAGAGTTGTAATAATGATTTTTTTTGGCATAAAGATATCCTTTCTATTAAATATACTAATTAAATTGTTCGGTATCTAAAATTTCTGTACTATAAGAAATTTCAGTATCATTATAAATATATGTAACTTGATCAATATAAATTGGAGTAGTAGCTGCAAGATAGTTAAAATAAGTAATTATAGTAGCAGTACATATAATAAGTAATATTATTGATATAAGAAATATTTTTTTCCTCTTTTTTAAAGATTCTGAAAATGTTTCTTCTGGCATTTCATTCATAAAAGAAATGGCGGTATCAAGAGGTGTACCAAATTCATTTGTAAGATTTGAATAATCCGAATAGGGATTTTCGTTTATATAATTAATCAGGTTTTGTTTTATTGAATGCAGAATTTTTTTTTGATTTGGATAATTGATAGGAAGAGCATGGCGAAGTTCCCGCATATATTTTCGAACGAAATCAGCCTGTCTTTTCTTCATAAGTTTCTCCTTCTTTTGAAGTTAATAAAAATTGAATTAAATTAACATATTGTTGAAAAGATGTTTGCAAGTTATCTAAGTACATAAGACCGTTGTCTTCCAGATGGTAATAAATGCGTGTTTGGCGTCTGCCGACTTTTTTTTCAAAGAATGAAATATAGCCACTATCATTTAAACGATAAAGAATCGGATACATAGAACCTTCTAAAATAGTATATAATCCAGAACTTCTTTTTTTTAATTCCTGTGAAAGTTGATAACCGTACATATCCTGTTCTTTTAATAAATTTAGGAGCAACATTTCAATTGTTGCCTTTTTAAGTGTGGTTTCAAGATTTAATTTCTTTTTTTCCATATATACCCTCTTTATTAAATATAATAAACAAGATGCATTTAAAAATCAATACATAGAATAACAATATAATGTTGACAAATGTATAATGTATTGTTACTATATGTATAAATTTTATTGCGCAAAAAATTTATTTGTTTTAAGTAAAAAACTTTAGGAGGATAAGTATAATGAAGGATAGTTATAAATGTTATGAAAAAGTATTGATTGTAATTGTAACTGCAATTGTTTTATGTTTCAGTGTGCATGTGAGAGCTTCTGGTGTAGGAAATAAAGAGAGTGCACAGGAAATAGTGAATGAGTATTTTTCTTTAATTGGAAATGATTGGGATAAATTTGCTGAATTATATACAAATGAACAAATCAATTCTTTTAAGAATTTTCTTGAAAATGAAAAAAATATTAGGGAATATGTTGGGGTACTTAATGTAAGAAAAGCAAAATTGATAGAAAGTATTGAAATAAAATATGATGATGTAAAGGATATGATTGATGAAGATTATACAGGAAAGAAAATTAAAATTTTTGCTGTAGGTGCAGATTATGATGTTTATGAAGATACAAAATATTTTTCAGAAGGAATTATTTATAATTTTTTGATATTAGAGGAACAAAACGGTCAATGGCGTGTTAATACTTTAATGCAAATTGCTGACCCAAGTTTATTAAAGATGAAGGGATACCACTTTCAGAGTGATTATAATATAACAGAGAATATTATGGAGGCAAGAGAAAATGGTTATTTGGTTAATGGAAAAGGAAAAGTTTTTTCAGATATAAATGAAAAGGAAATAGATGGAAGTTTAGTAGATGAATATGCTATTTTAAATAAAAGAACAGTTCCTACAGATGATACAACAATATCGTATGGTACCTATAAAAATGGTGTATATCAGAATCGAAAGTCTATAAAATTTCATGACTACTGTAAAGGTGTTTCTGCTGGAGAAGTACGAGGAAAGTCATTTGATGGTACAGCGAGAAAGGCAGTAGATATTGCTATAAAAACATATACATGGCATTACAAAATTGTCCCCATTGATCCTACCCATTCTGTGGATATAAAAAATACCATGCAGTCATATAAACCTGAAAAAATTAGCGAGAATAAAAAAGTAACTTCCGATTACAATGCAGTAAAAAATATTTGGATGGAAAGCTATAAAGGAAATATATTTGCGGCAGGATATGGAGCAGGGGATTATAATTCTAGTGGAAAAAATGGAGGAAGATTGATGCAAAATGGATGTAGATATCTTGTTGATAAAAAGAAATATAGTTTTTATCAATGCTTGCATTATTACTATGATTATAGTATAGATGGATCAACAGGCGGTCCGTTACGTTTTTTTGATAATAATAAGATTGATTTGGGGAAATAAAATATGAAAAGATACAATGTTGTTTTAATTTTATGTATATTATTATTTTTTTGTAGTTGTGGGGAAAAAAATGAGGATATACAAGGAAACAATGGTACATTATCTATTTTTATAGAAGATTATGAATTGCAGATACCGTGTGACTGGATGATCAAGAGTGTGTATTCTTATCAGAAAGCGGATCAGCCAGTATTACAGGTCGATGTACTGGATTTTGATGAAGAACAGCTCAAACAGGAATATGGATACCAGTCCAAAGAAGAATGTCTGGTGCATTTTATGCCAAACGGTGTATATGAGCAGGAGCGGAAAGAAGCAGAGGCAGCAGATCACTTAAAAGGATGGCAGTTAAAATGCACGGCAGACCGTTATTCCGAAGAAGAAGGTGCGTTCGTTGTTTCCGATGAACCGGTGTATCTGGACTTTTTGGTTGACGATGAAAAGGAGAAACTTTATCTTTTTTATTTTATGAACGATATGGCAGAAGAGAGCGAAATCACTTCCTTTTTACAGAATATGAAAGAAAATGGAGCACAGGAATCAGAGGATGGAATGTATCGCTGGATGATTGAAGATTAAGATATGGAAATAACCGAAAAACGCTGTGTCTGCGTCATTTATAAATGAAGGCAGATGCAGCGTTTTTCGTGTATGAAAATGGATGTATATTTTATCGTCCGGGATAAAAATCTAGTTCTCTACCGGCATCGTCCAGCTCTGCGACTCACGGCGGTATTTTTCCAATGATTCCTCATAGCTTGAAACCAGCATGGTATCCGAAGGGATATTCGATTTTGCCTCGGCAAGAAGCAGTTCATAACATTCGACCAATCCATACAGAGGGAGGTCGCCGCTGGTGTGGACATCTAAGATGCTCTCCGTCTCGTAGGCGGCATTGTAAAACCAGATAACAGCCTCATTTAAATCCTTCTGTGCAAGAAAATAGGTGCCAAGTTCATAACAGATCTCGGAACATGGAGTGGTCAGCATATCCTTCATCGTCAGCTTGAAAAATTCATTTTTGTTGTCCTCTAAGCGGTACACATGCGCGAGTACGCAGGAGGCTTCCTTCATGGCATCATCGGAGAGGTCATGTTCTAAGATATACTGGAAAATTGGTTTCGCATCCTGAAAGTCTTTTGTGTCACCGGTCTTTAACAGCTCTTTGGCATACATCGTGCGGATCTTCGGAGAGAGTTCGTGGCCGCTCTGGAAGTTTTTGATAAATATGGAAAAATCACGTTTGCTGTGAAAATTCTGCGGTTTATGTAAAATCTCAACGTCGCTGTCGAAGATCACAGGAGTCAGGCGGACTGTCTCGTGCACCGGATCGACCCAGGTAAAGGTGCGCAGACGCTTGAACAGTTTCGGACGGTATTCTTTTTTTGCATTTAAAACGGTGTCGAAATCGGCATCCGTCACATATTTCATCTGAACGATCTCAATTTCCGGCAGCAGTGCATTTTTGAGCCGGAGAAAACGCTCATGGTTAAAATCATCTAAAACTTCGTCCGCATCGGCGGCATAGATGTAATCCATATTCGCTTTTGAAAAAGAAAAATTTCTCGCCGCGGAAAAATCGCTCGTCCATTTAAAATCATAGACCTGACTGGTATATTTTGCAGCGATCTCCTTTGTGTGGTCCGTGGAACCGGTATCCACGATGATGATCTCATCCATCAGATCTGCAATCGAGTCGAGACATCGCGCGAGAACCGCCTCCTCATTTTTAACGATCATGCATAAACTTATCGTAGCCATGGAAAATCCCCCTGTTGTGTATATTTTTAAGACTGGATCTGTCAATATTTTTGTATTTATTATATCGGACATGACAGGCAGTTACAAGAAACAGTTTTTGTGTAAAAAATATTTTATAGGCAGTATGGAATGTGCTACAATGGGTAAATGCAAAAATCAGGAAATGAGGAAAACAAATGAAATTAAATGAACAATGGATGCAGAAAACCATTGTGGTGTGGATCGGTGCGCTGCTTTGCTGTGCGTTGTGGCATTGGTGCTGGTCTGCGTGGAGATTTATGTTGTAAATTATGGAAAAGAAAAAGCGTGAGAAAGGTGGATGGAAAATGAGTGCAGTTGTGACATTAAAAAAGGGTGAAGGAAGAACGATCAAGGCAGGCGGTGCATGGATTTTTGATAACGAGATTGATACGGTCATGGGAAGTTTTGAAAACGGAGAGATCGTAGTTGTGCATGATTTTGACGGCTATCCGATGGGAAAAGGATTTATCAATACCAATTCAAAAATCCGCATCCGTATGCTGACAAGACATGTGGATCAGGAAATCGACCGCGCTTTTTTACAGATGCGTGTGAAAAATGCCTGGGAATACCGCAAAATAACGGTCGATACATCGTCCTGCCGTGTGATCTTCGGGGAAGCAGACTTTTTGCCGGGACTTGTCGTTGATAAATATGAGGATGTGCTCGTGGTGGAATGTTTAGCACTTGGCATGGAGCAGTTTAAGGAGACGATCGTTTCTTTATTAAAGGAAGAACTTGCAAAAGACGGCATCAAAGTGCGCGGCGTCTACGAGAGAAGCGACGCTAATGAGCGCACCAAAGAAGGACTTCCAAAGGTAAAAGGATTTATCGGGGAAGAATTTGACACCAATGTTGAGATCAAGGAAAACGGAGTCCGTTATCTTGTCGATGTCGTAAACGGACAGAAAACCGGATTTTTCTTAGACCAGAAGTATAATCGTCTTGCGATGCAGCGGATCTGTAAAGGGAAAAAGGTGTTAGACTGCTTTACCCATATGGGAACATTCGCCTTAAACGCCGGAATTGCAGGGGCAGCGGATGTCACAGGTCTTGACATTTCCGAGTATGCCGTGCAGCAGGCAAACGAAAATGCGCGCAGAAACGGACTGGAGGATACCGTTCATTTCCGCTGTGCAAACGTGCTCGATGAACTGCCGAAACTGGCGCAGAGCGGCGAACAGTATGATGTTGTTATCTTAGATCCGCCGGCATTTACCAAGTCGCGCCAGGCAACGAAAAACGCGATCAAAGGTTACCGTGAGATCAACATGAAAGGCTTAAAACTGGTAAAAGACGGCGGCTATCTTGCAACCTGTTCCTGCTCCCATTTCATGACACAGGAACTTTTGGCAAAGACAGTCAAAGAGGCGGCAAAGGCAGCACACAAGAGACTCCGCCAGGTGGAATTCAGAACACAGGCGCCGGATCATCCGATTCTCTGGGCAAATTCTGCAAATGTGCCGGAGAGTTATTATTTGAAGTTCTATATCTTTCAGGTTGTAGACGAACGCTAGGCGTTCGTCATGAGAAGTAAGGACTGGGAAGTGGTGGAAATGCTTGATTGATAAGTGATGGAAGGCATTTGACGTTGACAGAGAAAACCTCGTAAAGTATCGCAAAATATCACAAAATCGTGATTCATAGTGGTAAGAAAAGTGGTAAGTCTGAGTGGTAAGCACCTGAATAGAAAAGTGATAAAGAAATTGCCAGGGCAATGTACCACCCTGGAAGTCAGATTAAAATCTGACATTCGGATGCTGATGCATGATCCTGGCAATTTTGTGATTACTTAAAATCACAGGTTTGTTTGTGGTGCATGCTATTTGTTTTAAAGGTAGGAAACCAGCTCATCCATGCCAATGCGCATATCTTTATGACGCTCTGCGGATGCATCCAGTTCATCACTGTATCCGAGAGCTAAGATATTGACCGGTTCTAAGTTTTCCGGAAGGTTCAGTTCTTCTTTTAATATGTCCGGGTTAAAGTAGCAAATCCAGACACTGCCAAGACCAAGCTCGGTTGCCTCAAGCATCATATGGTCGGTCAGGATCGAGGCATCGATGTCGGTTGTGATTTTGCCGTCAAACGGACGCTTCCAGGCTTTTGTCTTATTGGCACAGACGACAATGGCAGCCGGTGCCTGATAAATATTTGCTGCCTTTCCGACTTTTTCCAGTCCTTCTTTGCTTTTTACGACTATAAGGCGTACCGGCTGCATGTTCGCGGCGGTCGGTGCTACGTGGGCAGCCTCTAAGATTTTATCCAGTTTTTCCTGTTCAATTTCTTTTCCTGTGTACTTTCGTACAGAATGTCTCTTTTTTGCAATCTCTAATAATTCCATGATAATCTCCATTCTTGAGCTGTTTTTTGCGCATCTTGAGTTTGTGTGTAAGCACGGATCTTGCGTGTGAAAAATCTTATTTTTCACGCTAATCCTCCATGCTTGAGCTGATTTTTGCACATAATTGAATTTCATGCGGTTTCGCTGGGATAATCCTGTTTATTTCGGATTCTATCTTGTGTTTCTGAACGTTCATGTCTATAATTATATGGAAATGCAGAATATAAGCAAGTATGCACTTTTTTGATATATACTTCCGAAAAAGTAAGTAAGGAGAAATAGATCTATGAATAAGGAATTTAACTGTCCGGTGGAGGCGACGATCTCCCTGATCGGCGGCAAATACAAGTCGGTCATTTTGTTTCATCTGATGGGAAAAACGCTCCGCTACAGTGAACTTCATAAAAAGATACCGAAAGCCACCGATAAAATGCTCGCACAGCAACTTCGGGAACTGGAAAAAGACGGACTTATCAAAAGAACCGTCTATCCGGTTGTCCCGCCCAAAACAGAGTACAACCTGACGGAGTTTGGAGAGAGCCTGTCACCGATCCTAAATGCCATGTGTAACTGGGGAGAGTCCTATCTGAACATTCCGAGTCAGTGTGTGGAAGAGTCGTGAGGCGGAAAGGTTTGAGGGACAAGTGAAAAGCAGGAATACTGTGTCTTGGTGCAGAGCGGGGAACAGAGCACGATGAGAGATTGAGGATTGTGCGCAGGATTTGTGCTTGTGCGTAAACATGAGGTGTCAATGAAAGTGTTGTTTTTATTGAAAAGAATGGAGGATTGAAATGGCAGATAAAAATGCAATGAAAAATAAAAGTGCAATGAGGAACAAAAGTAAAGTTAAAAATAAAGACATAGCGAAAAATAAAGCTGCAGGCAAGAAAAAGTATGCAGTTGATAAAACAATGAAGCAGGAGGCAGAAAAACGAACCGCCGGAAAAATGGGAAAGAAAAAATATGCGGTTGATAAAACAGTGAAGCAGGAAGCAGAAAAGCGAACCATCGGAAAAATGGAAAAGAAGTATGCAGTGACTAAAGCATTTACAGAAAAAACGGATCATGGAAAATCGGTAAAAGAGAAAAAAGTATCAGGAAAAAACACGTCGGAAAAAATGATCACGAAGAAGCAGAACGCAGACATGTGCCAGTATGCAAAAAAATGCGGTGGCTGCGATTATCAGGGACTTTCCTATGAAAAACAGCTCAAAGAAAAGCAGGAATATGTTAGAAAAAATGTCGGAGAATTTTGCAGAGTACTGCCGATCATCGGAATGGAAAATCCGTATCATTACCGCAACAAAGTGCATGCGGTATTTGACATTGCAAAAGGCGGATCTGTCATTTCAGGCGTATACAAGGCAGGGACACATGATGTTGTAAACATTGATTCCTGCCAGATCGAAGATGAGACGGCAGATGCGATCATCCACGATATCCGGGGACTTTTACGTTCCTTTAAAATCAAGACTTATGATGAGGATACCGGATATGGTCTGTTGCGTCATGTACTGGTGCGTCGCGGTTTTCACAGCGGAGAAGTGATGGTAGTATTAGTGCTCGGATCCCCAATCCTTCCGTCCAAGAATAATTTTGTCAAGGCACTGCGTAAACTTCACCCGGAGATCACAACGGTCGTTCTCAATGTCAATGACAAAAAGACCAGTATGATCTTAGGAGAAAAAGAAACCGTTATTTACGGGAAAGGATATATTGAGGACACACTCTGCGGCTGTACGTTCCGTATTTCCCCGAAATCATTTTATCAGGTCAATCCGGTGCAGACGGAGATCCTTTATACGAAGGCGATCGAGTATGCCGGACTGACAGGAAAAGAGAGGATTGTGGATGCTTACTGTGGCATCGGAACGATCGGTCTGATCGCGGCATCAAAAGCAAAAGAGGTCATCAGTGTGGAGTTAAACCGTGATGCAGTCAGGGATGCCGTAACCAACGCAAAACGCAATGACATCAAAAATGTCCAGTTTTACAATGCCGATGCAGGACAGTTTATGGTGGAGATGGCGGAATACCGTGCCGATCAGAAAAAAAATCAGGTGCCGGATGCCACAAAATCGGGAAAAAAGGCAACACCGGATGGCAATGTGGATGTCGTATTCATGGACCCTCCAAGAGCAGGAAGTGACGAGGCGTTTTTATCTTCGGTCATCCGGCTTGCTCCGAAGCGCGTAGTGTATATTTCATGTAACCCGGAGACACTTGCAAGGGATTTAAAGTATCTGACAAAACATGGGTATCAGGCAAAGGAGTGCCAGCCGGTTGATCTTTTTCCGTGGACGAAACATGTTGAGTCGGTAGTTCTGATGCAGTATTGTGGAAAATAAGAAAAATAGGCATGTTATACCACAAGATGTTGTGGTTTGAGGGCAAAAATTGGAGCAAAAAATGACCAGTTTTTGCCCTATTTTTTTCCACGTTTTTATAGATGCATAGAGGCAAAAAAGAGATTTTTAAGTATTTTGGGACAAAATTCAGAGAAAGGAAAAGAAACAGGGATGGAGAAAAAGCAGCACCCAAGTTACGGAATGATTCGGTTTGCAAGGTCCTCAATCGGTGGTTCAGGAACGGCATTGTTTGGAAGTTCCATCATGCATAATAATGTCATACGCCTGTCCATTTCAAAAGGCATGATGGAAAGGGAGGGCAACGAGGACTGGTTTTTGGCAGGGACAGACATCAATGACATGATCGTTGAGGTGGAGATGTCCTATACACAGTTTGCCGAAGCAATCACATCACTTAACATTGGAGAGGGGATACCGGTTACCATTACAAAAGTGAATGGGACATTCGTTGAACCATGCCCATACAGTGACAGGCAGAAAGTAATGCGCCGGGAAGTGGATGAAGCAACCCATGACTTGGTGCGGCAACTGGAAAAGAGGTCAGAGGAGATTGAAAAACTTCTGGATGAGAAACGTGTCCTGAGCAGGGAGGACCGGAGAAATATCGTCTCGACATTGAAAAATGTACGGCAGGAGTTAAAAAGTAATATCCCCTATCTGCAGAAACTGTTTGCTGAACAGATGGATAAAACCGTGACAGAGGCGAAAGGGGAGTTTGAAACTTACCTGCAGAACAAGATGAACAGCATTGCACTTGCAGCAATTTCAGAACAGATGAAGCAGGAGGAAATCAGTTTAAACAGAAACATGATACCGGAACTGGAAGTACAGGAGGGCGGGGAAGAGGCAGGGGAGATGGAAGCGGGAATGCACATGGACATGTAAGGCGGTACTTATTTTAGAAATGAAATGGGTACCGCTATTTTTTTATCCGAAAGGAAGGGGATGAAGTGAAGCGCAGAAAAGGACATGAGATAGACTATGCAGGGAAAAAATATGTTTCACTGCATGAACTGTGCGATGACCTGGACCTGCCTTACTCTCCGCTGGCACATAAATATTACAGGACAAAAGATATTGAACAGTCGGTAGAGAGGGCAAAAAGGTAAAAGATGCACAGACCTACACCGTCTGGGGCAGGGAATATAAAAGCCTGACGGATATTGCCAAGGAGTACGGAACCAGTGCCGCCGTCATTTCAAAAAGACTGCAGGACGGAAAGACAGCCGAGGAAGCTATCGCAGAAATCATACAGAAGGAAACACTTTCTTTCTGCGGAAAGGAATTTCATGGACTGGCACAGATAGCAAACTTTTATGGAAAAGATTATTCGCTGGTCTGGGAGCGGCTCCAATATAGCATGAGCATGGAAGAGGCACTGTTTCTACCAATCAGGCAGATGAACAAGCCACAGTATGAAATAACCTACCGCGGAAAAACTTATCAAAGCAAACGGGCATTCGCAAGGGAAAATAACATCGGGATTGTCTGCATCCGTGAGATGATGGAGAACCATGGGGTGGATTTTGAAACAGCCGCGGACATCCTGCTGGAGATAAAGGAAAAGGCAGGCATCCCGGCAGAGCAGATGATAACCAGATTCCCGATGTGCATGATCCGGGGAAAGGAATACCGCACTCTGGTAGAACTGGCGGCAGAGCTTAAGATTTCGGCAGCGGCGATTAGCACCTACAAGAACAGAAACGGCTGTGGGCGAATTCTGGAAACACTCTGCCAGATGCAGAAGGAAGAGAGGGAAACCTATTTTCTGGATGGCAGGGCAGTCTCATATAAGGAGCTCATGCAGATGGGATATACTTCGGCATCGTATCAGACAGTCCCGAAAAAGAAAATTCCGTTATACCCACAGTTTGCAGGGCATGATTTTGTTACAGGCTGTGTCGATGTCGCAAGAATTTATGAGGAGGTCAAGTCAGAAAGACTGGAACAGGAAAAAGGGATGCAGATGAACATGTAAGGCAGTACTTATTTTAGAAATGAAATGGGTGCTGTCTTTTTTTATGGAAAAAGAAAGGAGACAGATTTGATGTCGGGATTTTTTTGCAACAGTCCAAGACTGCAGTTATTAGAACGGCAGATGCGCCAGCCGCCGGGATATCGTCCCAGAGGGCAGGGGTGGATGTTTGACATGGAAGAGTGGAAAAGCAGGGGAAATTATTCGGAGATTGTGGACTGTGTCATCAGCCGGATGCAGATGGAACACTTAAAGAAAAGGATACAGGAGGTATTTGGAAACGCAGAAAAGGAACTGATTTTTTATGACAGCAGGCACAGAAACGATTTTTCTTCCCTGCTGCTTGGCAGACGGAAAAAGAACCTGTGCGGACTTCCGAATTATGCCGCCGCAGTATTTCTTCTGTCTGCAGATGAAAACCTGTGGGAGAAAGTTTCTAAGCAGGTGCTGGATACGGGGATTTATTTTGACCGCATCCGGCTTGGCAGCGTTACGCTGGAACAATATATCCTGTTCCATGCGGCAAGGGATGTGTATCTGGGGACAAAGCATATCCGGCTGTCGGAGCTGACCGACAGGGAATTGATACCGGATGAAATCTTAAGGCTCATCGTCAATGCATTCGTGATGGAAAGGTATGGGGTGGACATCGTAGAACGGGAGGTGTGGAATGAAGATTAGAGCAAAAAATGGGGGACAGACTGTAGATATAACTCTGCCGGCAACGGACATGGACATGCAGTATTGCATGAAATGTATCGGGATAGAAGATATTGTACCGGTATGCTGTATCAGTGAGGTGTGGGATGAACCGTCCTATTTTGGGTTCCTGAAAGGCCAGACAGTCAGCATGGACGAACTTAATTTCTTAGCCAGAAGGCTGGATGGAATGACGGAATACGAAAAAAGAGTGGTGGGTGTCTACAGCAGTGAAACAGGCATCCGGGAAATGAAACAACTGATCAACCTGACTTACAGCCTGCAGGGACTGTCCCTGCTCACAGACTTAACGGATGGAAACCGTGTCGGGCTGAGACTTTATCTGGACCGGCATCTTGCAATCTCAGAAGAAGAAAAGAGCAAAATGGATTTTAACGCATATGCACAGAAGATTTTTTCAGAAGGAAAATGTAAGTTCCTGCCACATGGGATACTGGTAGATCAGGGATTCCAGATGGAGGAGGTCTATAACGGAAAAACCTTTCCAGAATACATCGACAGACCGGATGAAACCGTGGCGGTTTTATCTCTTGAAAATGAGGCAGGGGATAAGGAATACCTTTATCTTCCAACGGACATCAGTGCCATGGATAAGGTAAAGAAAAGACTCAACATCGCAGCATTTGCTGAAGGCATTGTGAACGGGATAGAAAATATCCGGCTGCCGGAAAGCATCTTTCCTTCCCCGGAAGATATGTGTATGTCTCTGCAGGGTGATGTCCAGAAACTGACTCTTTTTAATGAGATGTGCCAGACCGTCAGCTGTTTTGATGAAGCAAAAATGGACCGGCTTGCAATGGCGGCAGGATTCGTGGGGACAAGTGAATTTACTGATATCACTTACATCGCAAAGCATCTGGATGAATTTGAAATACATCCGCAGATACATACGGATAAAGAGTATGGGGAATTTCTGGTTAAAGAAGCGGGGATGTTTGAAGTTGATGAACTTCTCCTGCCGCATATTGATTATGCCGGGGTTGCCCGTGATAAAAGACAGGCAACGATGGCAGACAGCGGATTTATTCCAGAGGGCTTTGTTGGCACGCAGAGGGCGATCCATGAGTATCAGGAATATCAGGGGGAATTTGCCGATCTGCTTGAAAAAAACGGGATACCCTGTGAAACGTTCTGCCTTTACAGTTCGCTGGCAGGGATGATGTATCAGGATGGAGAGGAGCAGGAAACGCTGTACCGGAGTGAACTGGCAGATTATGAGGAACAAATCCAGAAAGCCATCCTCAAAGAAAGGCATGTGGAAGAAGAGCCGAGGGGACTCATGCATTATTTTGACGGGAACAGACAGGTGGCTGCAAAAGTGATCAGTGCATTTCCGAGAGTGCAGAACATCCGGGGAGAACTGTTCGGAGTTCTGGAATGCAGTATCTGCCAGCCTCTGACACAAAATGAAATCTATGAACTGAAAAATTTCTGGGACGGACAGATGAGTGACGGCTGGGGAGAAGGCTTTGAACAAAGACCAATCTATACGCAGGAGGGAGAACTGTATGTCAGTTTCTGGACACAGGAAAGACACTGGGGCGTCATGACGGAGGAAGAACTGGACAGAATCTGGAATCATGGCATGACGCAGACTCTGTAAAAAAATAATATTCTGCTGGATATGTGCTGGTGTATGTAGTATTGTGTGTCCCAAAGAAACCAAGGAGGCAAACAGATGAAATTGGATGATACAGTCATGGTGCAGTTTTTTGGGGAGCTTATCGAATCATACCGCCAGCAGATCATGGATCAGGAAGAGGCAAGGGAACTTTCAAAGAAGGAAAAAAAGTTCCTGGCAGACTTAAGAAAAGAACTGGAGCTGTCAAACCCACAAGCGTACAGGATGGTGACAGAACTTTTTGGATGCATGTTAGACATCAGCCAGATAAAACAGGAACAGCTTTATATACAGGGAATAAAGGATGGAATACGAATCCGAAAACTGGTAAAAGAAATCGAGGAAGGTGAGGAATGTTAAGAAGGGAACAGATAGAACGGCTGAAGGAAAGATATCCTGCGGGTACCGTGGTCAGGCTGGGGCAGATGGAAGGGGAACACCAGATGCCGTCCGGCATGGAGGGAAAAGTAATTGATGTGGATGATATCGGACAAATTCATGTGGAATGGGAAAATGGAAGCACGCTGGCCCTGAATGTGGAAGAGGATGACTTTACTGTCGTACCGCAGAAGGAAACCCTGTCCGAAAAGAAATGCAGGGAGTTTTTAGGGAAAGTAAATGAGATATTAAAAGAAACAGATTTCTATCGGCTGAATGTGTCATGCAATGGAGGGGATACCACCTATGCTGCCCAAAAGCTGCTTGCCATGCATCAGGCATTTGAAACCGTGTACGGGGAAGGATATGTGGATGAGGAGTATGGGATGGTGATGATGCCGGCGGTGGTCTGCGGAAGGGATTCCGGCATACGCACGCTGGCACTTGTCACGCTTGATCTGGAGTCTTCCGGGGAACACTTCGGAACGATTTTCATGACTCCGGGCGGCATGATGGAGCAGGGCAGCAGCTTCCTGAGTGAAAAACAGAAACAGGCACTGGCAGAGTATTATATCCCATATGACTACTGGTACACACCGCTTGTGGAAAGGGACCACCATGTGGATTTTACACAGATGCCGGAGGAGGTGGCAGACATCCGCAGGATGGTGGATGAACTGCTGGTGCAGGGGGAGGCTTTCCATATGAATGAACCAAAATAGGAGGAAAAAAATTTGAACAGCATCATAAGCTGGGTTGGCGGCAAGAAAGCACTGCGCGACCTGATCTATCTGCGCATGCCGAAAAACTATGACCGCTACATAGAAGTATTTGGCGGTGGCGGCTGGGTTTTATTCGGGAAACCGCCGGATAAATGCATGGAGGTTTACAATGATTTTAATTCAAATCTTGCAAACCTCTTTTATTGTGTAAAGGAAAGGCCAATGGCACTGCTTCGGGAACTGTCCTTCCTGCCGCTCAACTCCAGAGATGAATTTACAACACTGCGGAAATTTCTGACCATGGAAGAATTTAAGAGTGAACATCTTGCAGAAGAATTAGAGATTGCAACACACTTCTTGAAAGAACCAGAGGCGGCAGAAATCCGTGACATTCTCATGGAGCGTGCCGCAGTAGGGGATGTAAAAAGGGCAGCGGCATTTTATAAGATCATCCGTTACAGCTATGGAAGCGGATGCACCTCTTATGGCTGCCAGCCTTTTGACATACGCAAAACTTTTACCATCATCTGGGAGGCAAACCGCAGGCTGAAGGATACCGTGATCGAGAATAAGGATTTTGAGGCACTCATCCGTCAATATGACAGACCGAATGCCTTTTTTTATTGCGATCCGCCGTATTTTGAAACCGAGGGACATTATGAGGTGGTGTTCCGTAAGGAAGATCATGTGAGACTCAGGGATACCTTAAAAGGCATACAGGGAAAGTTCATGGTTTCCTATAACGACTGTGCCTATATCCGTGAGCTGTATCAGGACTTCCAGATTGAAGCGGTGACAAGAATCAATAATCTTGCACAGAGGTATGACAACGGAAGTGAGTTCCCGGAAGTTCTAATCGCCAACTATGACATGGAGGAAAGGAAAAAAAGCATGCCGATGCAGATGAACCTGTTTGAACTGTACGGGGAACAGAAAACGGTCCGGTGGAAGGGAAAGGAGACAGAGGAAGAGCCACAGGACACATAAAAAAAGAAAGAAGGAGGAAAACATGCTTCAGTTAGTAGAAATGGAAGGAAAGATGACGGAAAACGGGTGTATTGAGATTCCCGCAGTGGTGTTAGAGCAGGCTGGTATCTGTACCGGTGACACCGTGAAACTTGTGTATATGGCAGAGGACGGGGAACTTAAGAACACGGCAAAGGAGTTCCTGCTTGCAAGGGCAGGACAGGATGTGGCAGAGGAACTGGCAAAGGAGGAAAACATTGCGTTCCAGATACCGGAAGAATTATTAAGGGATGCCGGAATCCCGATGGACGCAGACCTTGACATTGTGTGTCAGGAAGGACGCATTATCATCCTGCCGTCAGAACTTGTGCAGGGGACGGAAGTGCCGGAGGAACTGCTTGCCATCTGCAGGGAGCTTGGCATCACGGAGGATAAGGTAAACATCATTTTGCGGACCACAGAGGAGGGAACGGATGAAAAAACCGGTGTATAAGCTGTTAGACGAAAAAGGACGCATCCTGATCCCGAAAGAATTCCGCCAGATGGCAGAGCTTGAGAGCGGGGATATCGTAAAGCTGTCCGTGAGCAGTGGAAAAATCATGGTATCCAAAGTAGATATCGTGGAGATGGGGAGTCAGGACCCGCAGGCAGTGGAAGCCTATGTAAATGCGGCGGTAAAACATATGAGTCCGGCAAAACAGGTGGCACTTGCGGCAAGGATTCTGAAATTCGCACAGCAGGAGGGAGGTACGGATTGTTAAGGAATAAGTACAGGGCATTTGAAATCAGGGACGATCAGGTCAGCCAGACGCTGGTGGACGGGAATCTCTGCTCCATTGCAGAATTTATCCGGCATTGCGATGAGGGAAGCATCATCACCCTGCACACCATGGAGGGCGAGCCGTTTTTGATCGGACTCTCCAAGATGTTTGTATTCTGCGGGGACAAGGCATTCTTAGACAGGCAGTTGATCCCTTACCTGCGCAGCATGGGTGGGGAAAGCGTATGAAAAGGATTTATGTTCAGAACGGGATCGTATTTTTTTATGGGAATCCGGCTGGCTATCTGGGAGACGGGAAAGCAGTCATTGACTGCATGTTCCAGAAAGAGGAGCTGGTTTCATTTGTGAAGGAACAGTTTTTGGTGGAACCCGTATTCCGGGAGGGTGTGTATGACCGGCTGTCGGAGGGAGGTGGTGTCAAAGAGACAGCGGAGGTCAGCATTGGGGAAGGGAGGAGGCTTAGAATCTATCAACTGGGACAGGACAGTCCGATCATGATGCGGTTTATCAGTCTAGCAGAGAGAAAAAAGAGAGGGTATGACAGGCCGCGTAGGGAGGAATATGTCAGAGTCTATGAGGGGGAGATAGAAAACTATAGTCTGGAGGAAGTCTGGGAGAAATACGGACGGAGAGTACCGGAAGGGTTTCAGGGACATGTATTGTCCATTTCGGATGTGGTCGAGTTTGCGGATGGGGAAGCCAGCCGCTTTTTCTATGTCGAGCCATCCGGGTATGAGGAAATCAGATTTTAACAAGGAGGAGCATTATGCCAAAGGCAAAAACTGCCCAGAGCCGGGCAGAAACCACAGAACAGCAGGCACCATCCGGAGCAGGGAACAAAGAAAACTCCCCACTCCAGTTTGATGTGCGCATCCAGTCCATCCGGCCGGGGGAAAGCATCAAGGGAACAGCATCCGTAAACATCAACGGGGCATTTGCAATCCGGGGTGTCAAGATTATTGAGGGAAGCAATGGACTGTTTGTTTCCATGCCAAGCTATAAGGTTGGGAATGAGTACAAGGACATCTGTTTCCCTATCACGCAGGAATGCAGAAAACAGCTCCATGAAGCAGTCATCGGAGCTTATGAGCAGGCAATCTCGCAGGGGCAGGACACGGTGGCAAAGCATCATGGGATGCAGGCACCGGAAGGACAGCCGATGGAGATGGCAGGAATGTAACAGGATAAAACCAGAGAACATAGAGCGGACCGCACAGGAACGGTCCGGCAGACCATGAGAAAAAATTGGAGGAAAAAGATATGAGAAATATGATGAAAAAAGCAGCACAGAATGTAAAGGCAGTTGCCGTAAGAGCAGGGATGTTAATGAAGGATACCAAGGGTGAGAACTATGTGGATACGGCGGTCAAAATCCTGATCGCAGTCGTTCTCGGCGCACTGCTCCTGGCAGGTCTTTATGCACTCTTCGGGGATGTGGTGATGCCTACCCTTACCCAGAGAATTCAGGACATGTTTAACTACGCAGGATAAGGGACACCGGTCCAGAACAGTGAAACAGGAAAAATAACAGAAGGATATGGAGGAAAACAGATGCCTAGAAGAGCAAATACACAGACACAGCAGGAAGCAGTACAGGAAAATGCCGCAGTGCAGGCAGACGCAGGGGCAGACATGCAGATGGAGGCTGCCATTACAAAAACACAGCCGGAAAAGGGCGTCCTTGCCCTTGCCGATGTAAAAATCGGGGATTTCATGACGATCCGAAATGTCAGAATCAAGGAAGATGACTACGGGCTGACCGTTGCCATGCCGAAAACAAAGGCAGGAGCAAATGAACAGTACAGGGATGCGGTGTTCTTTGCCGACAGGGGAACCAAGGAAAAATTTGACCAGACGGTACAGAAAGCGTATGAAACTTTTATGCACCAGCAGACGGATCTGGACGAGGAACCGGAGGAGGCAGAGGAGCTGGAACAGGAAGAAGGCGGCATGAACATGGGAATGTAACATGATAAGGCTGGCTTTCTTTTTTTCTGCCCTGTCTTTGGCGGCGGTCATGGATATACGGACAAGGACCATCCCGGACTGGCTGGTTGTTCTGGTGGCACTTACCAGCGTGCTGCCACCGGGAACACCAAATTTTTTGGGTGTTCTTGCAGGACTTCCGCTGCTCCTTGCAGGGATTACCATAGGAGGAATCGGCGGAGGGGATGTGAAACTCATGGGGGCATGCGGCCTGATACTTGGAGCGAGCCAAGCGCTTACGGGACTGTTCCTTGCATTGTGTCTGCTGGTGCTGTGGCATGCGGCAGGGAACATGGGCAGAAAAAAGAACAGAAAGAAACAAAAAGAGGAGAAGGAACAGGCATACCCGCTTGTTCCGTTTCTTTTTGCAGGAATGCTGATTGGTATCTGGATAGGAGGTTAAAGAATTGAAAAAGAAATTATTACTGGCAGGGATTGTGGCACTGCTTGCAGGAACTGTCATGGCAGCAAGAAAGAAAAAATATACGGAGACATCGAGATAGGAGGAGAAGAGAATCATGAAACTGTTAAAAAACCGTACTGTTCTTGGGGTACTCTGCATTGCAGTGTCCCTGCTCATCTGTTTTGCAGTGACACCGCTTGTCAATGCCGGACTGTCCCAAAAGACCACAATCGTGCGTTTTGTAAAGGACGTTAAGGCAGGCGAAGAGATCAAAAAAGGAATGCTGCAGGAAGTCGAGGTGGGAGGTTACAACCTGCCCGAAAATGTGTTAAGGAGCATCACGGAGGCGGAAGGAAAATATCTGACCGCAGATGTTTATGCAGGGGATTATATCGTAGCAGAAAAAGTAGCGGAGGAGCCGGCTGCAGAAAATAAATACCTGTACAACTTAAACGGGGAAAAACAGGCAATCTCCATCACCATCAGTTCTTTTGCGGAAGGACTCTCCGGCAAATTAAAGAGCGGGGATATCGTGTCGGTCATCGCACCGGATTACCTGGGCAGCGGCGAGACAGTCATCCCGGCAGAATTAAAATATGTGGAGGTCATCGCAGTGACGGCAAAGTCCGGCTATGATGCCAATACACAGGAGCAGGAAGAGGAGAAGGAGCTTCCGTCCACCGTCACGGTGTTAGTCAGACCGGAGCAGAGCAGACTGCTGGCAAGGCTGGAAGCAGAGGGAGAAATCCACCTGTCACTGGTATACAGGGGAGACAGCCAGAAAGCCGCACAGTTCATTGAAGCACAGGATCTGGTGCTGGAGGAGCTTCTGGAAGAAACCACAGAGGAAGAAGAGGTATCTGTTGTAAAAAATGAGGTGCCGAGGACAGGAGGGGAAGCGGATGCAGTGACGGCAGAAGAAACCTCGGCAGACGAGAAAAATGATACGGATATGGAGGAATAGTGTTTGAATTTCATGAAAAATTCTTTGTTCCAGAGAAATCTGGAGCAGGAAAGGGAAGAAGAGATGCCGGAAGAGGGAGGCGTGCTTGCCGTGTGGGGCAGCCCTTCCTCCGGCAAGACGGTGGTGTCTGTGAAACTGGCAGAGCATCTGGCAAAGAAAAAAAGAAATGTCATCTTAATCCTTGCGGATATGGTCACGCCGCCGCTGCCCTACTTATGCGCACCGTCAGACATTGAACAGGAAAGGTCGTTGGGGAGCATTCTTGCCGCATCCCATGTGACGGAAAACCTCATCAAGAAGAACTGCATGTTCTACCGGAAGAATGATTATCTTTCCATGGTCGGGATGTTAAAGGGGGAGAATGTGTTCACCTATCCGCCCTATGAAAAAGAGCAGGCGGCAGAACTGCTCCAGCTTGCAGCACAGATCGCACCGTATGTCATCGTGGACTGCACCAGCAATATCGCATCGGATATCCTGTCGGCAGTCGCATTGATGGAGGCAGATACGGTATTAAGGCTGGCAGGGTGTGACTTAAAATCCATCAGTTACTTATCCTCCCAGCTTCCACTGCTCTCAGACCACAAATGGGATGCCGACAAGCAGCTAAAGGCCGTGTCCAATATCAGACAGCAGGAGGCGAGCAGCCACATGGAACAGATCCTTGGCAGTGTGTCGTTCCAGATTCCGCACAGCAGTGAGGTGGAAGCACAGTTTTTAGAAGGGGAACTGCTTGGGGAACTCGGCTTGAAAGAGAGCCGGACATTCCGCAGGGAGATAGAGAAAATCAGCAGGGAGGTATTCGGGGTATGAAAAACAACCAGAATCTGTTCTTTTCCCCGGAGGAAAAGGGAAGGGCGTTTTCGGATGTCTTAAAAGAGGTGCAGAAGTATATCTCCAGCAAATATTCCACGCTCATGGTAGAAGGCGGGAGCGAGGAAGTAAAACAGCAGGTCAAGCGGTACATCACAAAGTATATCTGCGACTACCGCATCACGGTAAAGGGAAAAACACAGGAACAGTTGATCGATGACCTTTACACGGAAATGGCAGAGTTTTCCTTCCTCACCAAGTACATTTTTGGAACCGGGATAGAGGAAATCGATATCAATTCCTGGCGGGATATCGAGATACAGTACAATGACGGCAGGTGTGAAAAGCTGGAGGAACACTTCGAGTCCCCGGAGCATGCGGTCAATGTCATAAGGCGCATGCTCCATGTGTCGGGCATGGTGTTGGACAATGCCTCCCCTGCGGTGTTAGGGCATCTGAGCAAAAATATCCGAATCGCCGTGTTAAAGACGCCGCTCGTGGATGAAGATGTGGGGATTGCAGCGTCCATCCGTATTGTCAATCCGCAGAGCCTGAAAAAGGAAAACTTTGTGGATGGCGGCACCGCAACAGGGGAAATGCTGGATTTTCTGGCAGAGTGCCTGCGTTATGGAATCAGCATCTGTGTTGCAGGAGCAACCAGTTCGGGAAAGACCACGCTTGCAGGCTGGCTGCTTACCACCATACCGGATGGAAAGCGCATCTTTACCATCGAAAACGGCAGCCGTGAGCTGGCACTTGTAAGGGAAAAGGATGGAAAAGTGACCAACAGTGTCATCCATACGCTGACCAGATACAGCGAAAATGAAAAGCAGAATATTGATCAGGACATGCTCCTCGATATGGCACTGCGTTTCAACCCGGAGATCATCTGTGTCGGGGAGATGCGTAGTTCGGAGGCGTACACGGCACAGGAATCGGCAAGAACCGGTCATACAGTGCTTACCACGATCCACAGCAACAGTTGTGAATCCACTTACAGCCGAATGAGGACACTGTGCAAGAGAAAATATGACATGGATGATGAGGTGTTGATGGACCTTGTAACGGAGGCATTCCCTATCGTGGTGTTCACCAAGCAGCTTGAGAACCGCAAGAGAAAACTCATGGAAATCATGGAGTGTGAGATCACGGCAGACGGAAAGCGGAAGTTTAACCCGCTGTACCGCTATGAGATCACCGAAAACCGGATGGAAGGGGACCGCTTTATCATTAACGGCACGCATAAGAAGGTGTGCGGAATTTCCGAGAGCCTCAAAAAGAGATTTTTGGAAAACGGCATGCCAAAAGATGTGCTGGAAAGAATTGAAAAAGGAGGGGAGAAAGCATGCTGACATTACAGGTCATTGCCTGCATCGGGATCATTACAGGGGCATTCCTGCTGTTCCACATCCGGCTAAATGACTTTACGGGGAACATTTTCCACAGGCTTTTGGACGCACCGAAAGGAATCCGTGAGGAGATACTGGAGGAAACCAAGCGCAGGAAAAAATCCTATTTCCGAAGGGAAATCGAGGAAGTACAGGCAATTTTGAAAACAACGGACAGGGAGGAGCTGTTCCCGCTTTTATGCACGGCATCCCTCCTGATGCTTGCCGCAGGAGCAGCCATTGCCGTCATGATCGGAAATGTTTTTTTAATTCCGGTGCTGGCGTGCGGATTTTTATTTCTGCCGTTCTGGTACATCAGGCTGACCGCATCCCATTTCAAAAAGGATGTGTCATCGGAACTGGAAACCGCACTGTCCATTATTACAACGGCATACCTGCGAAGTGAGGACATCCTTACTTCGGTGGAGGAAAACCTCGAATATTTAAATCCGCCGGTCAAGACCGTGTTTGCAGATTTTGTGTCAAGAATCCGCCTCATAGATCCAGACCTTGAAGCAGCCTTGGAGGAGCTTAAGGAAAAGATTGAAAATGATGTGTTCATGGAGTGGGTGGATGCCTTAAAGTCCTGCCTGTATGACAGGTCACTAAAGACAACGCTGACACCGATCGTGGCGAAACTGTCGGACATGCGCATCGTGAATGCAGAGCTGGAATATCTGGTATTTGAACCCAGAAAGGAATTTATCACAATGGTGGTGTTGGCAGTGGGGAATATCCCGCTGTTATATTTCCTGAACCAGTCCTGGTACGATACGCTCATGCATACCATCCCCGGACAGATTATGCTGGCAGTTACCGGCGCAATTATTTTTGTTTCCACGGCATGCGTCATAAAACTGACAAAGCCGATTGAATACCGGACATAAGGGGGAGGGATAAATTGAAAATCGTACTGATAGTTGTATTCATCCTGACGGCATGCGGACTGTTCCTTCTGCTGTCGGGCATCTTAAAGCTGCCGACACTGCGGACCGGCAGGGCGATGATGCAGTCAGGGAAGAAAGAAAAGAAACTGCAGAAAACACTGGATGCGTTCTACATGGACGGAGCGGCATACTTAGGAAAATACATCGGGATGAATGCCTACAAAAAAAGCAGGATGCAGAATGTCCTAAATGCGGCAGGACTTAAGATGACACCGGAAACCTATATGGCGTATGCCTATCTGAAGGCAGGGAGCATTTTTCTCCTGATCCTTCCGGCATTGCATGTATTTCCGCTGCTTGCCATCATGCTCGTGCTTTTAGGAGTCATGGTCTACTATAAGGAGACAAGAAAAGCAGAAGAGCTGGTAAGGGAAAAAAGGGAGCAGATCGAGGGGGAGCTGTACCGTTTTGTTTCCACCATCACACAGGAACTGAAAAACAGCAGGGATGTACTTTCCATGCTGGAGCATTATAAGGAAAATGCCGGGGAGATGTTCCAGAAGGAACTGGACATTGTGTGTGCCGACATGCGTTCCAGCAGCTATGAGGCAGCACTCACCCGTTTCGAGGCAAGGCTCAATTCCCCACAGCTCTCCGATGTGGTCCGGGGACTGATCGGTGTGTTAAGAGGTGATGACGGTGCAGTGTATTTCCAGATGCTCACACACGACTTCAAGCAGGCAGAACTGCAGAGGTTAAAGGCAAAGGCAGCAAAAATCCCGCCGAAAATCCGTGTCTTTTCTTTTGCCATGCTCTTATGTTTCCTTGCAACCTATTTTGCCATCATCGGCTATGAGATCATAAAGTCCATGGGAACACTGTTCTGATAAAAGCGCAGGAAGGAGAAAAAATGAAGCGGATCTATAAAATCATGAGGGACAAAAAGGGGGAGGGATATATCGATGCGGCAGTCGTTGTATTCTGCGTGATGTTTGTCATTGCCCTTGGCGTCAGGATATTCCCGGTTTTTATCACGAAGATACAGCTTGACAATTTTGCAGACGAGCTGGTGAGGGAGGCAGAGATCAGCGGCAGGGTTGGAAGTGAGACAACCGCAAGGCAGAGAACCTTGGAGAAAAAAACAGGGATACATCCAGCCGTAAGCTGGTCAGGGACCGGAAAAATCCAGTTGAATGAAGAGGTGACGGTAACACTGACGTTACAGAAAGACCTCGGACTTTTTGGAAAGTTAAGGTCGTTCCCGGTAACCATAAGGGCGAGGGCATCGGGAAAGAGTGAGGTGTATTGGAAATGAGAAAATGCTATCAGAGTTTCAAAAGACTTCTGACAGGGCAGGAGGGAAGCATGGCTCCGGTTGCTGTAGCTGCAGCGATAGCCATGCTTTTTATTATCCTTGGTGTTTCAGAATACATGCGCCTTGTCATCACGGCAGCCGGAATCAAAGATGCCATGGAATCTGCCGTAGTTTCCGTGGTAAACGACAATTACAATGAAGTTTATCATGGTGTCAGGGAAGGATATGCTGCAGGATATGAGCCGGACGATACGGGATTTGCGGCATCCGTGGATCATGGGGATATCTATGGCAGGATGTGTTTTCTGCTTGGTCTGGAAGAGGATGGGAACAGTTATGTCCGCTATAACAACAGTGGTGAACTGGAGTACAGGCTCAAAAATCTTTCTGTGGACATCCACAACACGGCACTGGCATCGCCGGGAGGAACTTATTATGCGGATGCAGAGGTCACGATGGAAGTGCCTGTGCGTTTCGCAGGAAAAATCTTGTCGAATATGTCGGTCAGGTTGAAGGTGAGGGCAGCCTACCGGGAGAAATTTTAGTAACATGTTACAGATATCGTAAGACTTATTACATTTCCATAGACTTTCCAGACGTTCTATGGTAGCGTGTGAACTACGAAAATCAATCAATCGAAAAAACATAAGGAGGGAATGCCATGAAAGATAAGACAAAAAAGTGGCTGGCAATCGCAGGACTTCTCGCAGTATGTGCAGTGCTTGTGTTTGGAATCAGCAGAGTGATCTACCATGAGCCGGACAGGGAGGCACAGGCCGTGGAGAGAGAATCAGAGGAGACAGAACTTTTTGTGGAGACAGAAACACCGGAACCTGTGCAGGCAGAAAGCACAGAAGCAGAGACGGAAGAGCCGCTTGTGATCGAGACGGAGACAGGAACTTCCGTAAATGACAGGGAGCAGGAAATTCAGGAAACCCCGGAGAAAACAGAAGAGGAAAAACCGAGTGAGCCGCCTGCACTGTCTGAGGGAACCGCCACGGACCAGCCGGATACACCGCCGTCCTACGAGGAGGAAAAACAGGAGGAACCGGCTCCGGCAGAGAACCAGACACCAAAGACAGGTGATACCAAAGACGGCATGGTATATGTGGAAGGCTTCGGATGGATTACCGATGAAGGGGAAGGCTCAGGCACCTACGCAGATGACATGTATGAAAATGGCAATAAAATCGGAATCATGGACTAAGTTGGTGACAAGAAATGTTGTTTGATATAAACTGATAACAAGCGGACAAGGAGGCTCTTGGATTATGTACAAACAACGTATATCATATGCAGATTATGTGGAAGAGGTAGAAAGATTATATAAAATTGAAAGAAGAGAGATTTATTTTGGTTTTGTAATCCGAGATTTTATACAATCGATCCTTACAGAGAGTGAACAATTGGTAGCAGTTTGGGATAACAAAGGATACAAGGATGATACCAAAAATCCACTTCATAAGCGTAAAAATTATGCGGATTCACATAGCTTGCAGGATTTTATTATCGTTCCGGAACAATATAGCTATACGAATACTACAAAACCATATGTTTCGATTGAGCTGAAAAAACCCAATTTGGAAAATTATCAAGGGTTAGAATTGGGAAAAAACAAAAAACAGATAGAAGCAGAGTTTGAATATTGTGATTTTATTATTTTGACAGACTGTGTTACATGGATGTTCCTAAAAAAAGATGAACCTGTAAAAGATGAAAAAGTTGTTTGTCTGATACAGGAGGGAAAATGGTTACAAATGGAACAAAGGGATTCCAATAACGAGCGTATGGGGAACATTCATATGAAGGAACCAGAGCAATGGGATGATTTGGTTAATACGATTAGAACATTTGTAGCAGAAGCCAAAAAACAGAGAAAAGAATAATGTGTTAGTGAAAAGCAGATTCGTAAAAACGGTCTGCTTTTTTTGTGAGGAAAAAGAGATGAAGTTATTAAAACAAGTAGTATTGCTTCTTGCAATTATGCTTGCCATGGCGATGCCGGTATCGGTTTATGCAGCCGGGGAAGGGAACATCGACAATGGCGGTGGAGGTATGGGAGCAGGAACGGGAACTAATTTTTGGAGCAGCCACGATGAGGGTGTGCGTGTAACGGTAATCAGAGCCAGTGATGGGGCAGTCGCGTCAGCATCCATTGACCTTACCAACAAGCATCCGACTGATATCCGGGTGCATTTTGGAAAAGTAAGCAAGACTTCTTACAGGAATGGCGCAGGACTTTCTGCAAGGATGGGAGGCTATACATTTTATAATCCTGCACAGTCTCTGCCACAGATCATCAGCACTTCAAGAGGCGGGGCAAACCTTACAGCCATCAAACAGTACTTTACGGACGAGCAGGTGATCAGAGCCATTGCAGGATATGTCGGCATGGATTTCCAGACGCTGACAAACGGAGAGTACAAACTGTTATTAGAGCCAATCGCATATGTGACGTTTGAGGGAGTCCGAACTGCGTTTACCGCCACGGAAGCGGCAAAATACAACCAGTTAAGGGGCGGCCTGTTGCGAAAGAAAATGCCGTCCCTGTCCCATAAAAACCTGCCGCTTGCCATGTTTTTGGAAACATCGGATTTAGGATATCCGGCGTGGAGCGGCTCTAAGACAGAGAAAGCGAATGATGAGGATATCATCCGCGCATTAGGACTTGGCATCGTGCGGTTTAATGAGGTGGTCACACCGGAAGTCATCGAAGCGGACTATGAATACCGTGTGGATACGGATGTGATAACGGCGGTCACGGTCAGTGGAGGACAGAGTGATCCGGACAACTCCGTCACCGTGACATTTTCTATCCTGGGAAGAAGCTACAAGGTTGAAAATGTGTATTACCCGGAGGACGGACAGCAGCTCGTGTGGGTAAAATGGCATACCCCGTCCACGGAACAGCACATCACGATTAGCGTGACCGCCAGCGGAGGCAGTGCATCCGTGAGCCGGGGAACCATCACGGCGAACATTGTGGATCTGGATGACAATCCACCGCCAAATCCTGTTGCAGATGACAGAAATGACAGCTACCGGAAAGAAAATGCAGTGATGCCTGTAAATCCAGAAAAGACACAGGCGGCATGGAGTGTCTGGAAAGCCAAGTGGAAGGAAAAATGGGTATGGCACAGTGACTGGAACTGGGAGTCAGAGGATCATTCGGCAAGCTGTGAGGCAGGATGCACACAGAGCCATGGATACTGGCAGGATGATGGCGAGTATGTGGATGAAGGCTGGTGGGAATTTGAAGAGAAACATTATTCGGCATCCCTGACCGCAGATATGCATCTGGTCACGGATGAGAAGGCACCGACCGCGGACGGCATGGTTACCAAAAGCGGGTATGGTGTGAATGTTTCCCTGAGTGCAAGGGCATCGAGCAGCCAGACATCCGCAACAACAGCACCGCAGACAGCAGTCAGTTACTTCCCGGAATTTTATTACGAAACCTACTGGCGGCTTTTAGAGAGAACCCGAAATGGATACAGTGCGGTCTTTGAATTTAAGAATAATGAGTATTCCACTTATTACCGGAGGACACATTTCACACCGGTCTGGATGCCGGACGGGGAGTACCGGGTATATACTTATCTGCTTGACTGTTGGACACCGGATGGAATGCTTTCCATGAACCTGTCAGACGCTGTGCAGATATCGGGAAGCCTGTGGGATGACTGGCATATCGCACCACAGAATGTGAGGTAGGAAATGGGATATGAGAGAACCCAAAAGCCGGAAGGACTGCTCTACCATTACACCAGAAAAGAAAATCTGGAATCCATCTTAAGGGATGGAAGGATACGGAAATTTTGTGACAGGGAAACATGGTTCACAAAATCCCTTGCAGATACGCTGCGGCTTATGTCACTCACGGTGATGCAGGAGGGAGCAGCTTATTATGATGCGAGGGGCAGGCTGCAGCGTTACCCGGCATTTGTGCCGGAGGATTATGTAGTTTTAGAACTTACCCCGCGCTACCAGAGCGGGGAATGGGTGATCTGGAATCAGGAACTTCCACCTAATGCGCCGGAGTCCGTAAGGGAGCTTGCGGAGGAGTTCAGCCACTTAAAACTCGGATACCATGGAGATTTAAAGTTCTGGGAGAATCCTGTCATTTATGAGATGACAGACCTTTTGGAAGAACCGGAGCAGACCAGTGAAATGAAAATGCAGTAAAAAAACAGAAAAAAGGAAAGGAAGATCAGATGAAGAAAAAGAAATGGATGATGATGGCAGTGATGGTGCTTGCACTTACGATGATGTTTGGAACTACAGTATATGCGTCAGGGAAAGGGGATGTGGCAGGCGCAATCGAGGGTACATGGCAGGATGCCTCCGCACAGATCAAGACAGTAGTCAATAAGGTGGTGTTCCCGGCAATCGACCTGATACTTGCCGTATTCTTCTTTGCAAAGCTGGGTACTGCATACTTTGATTACCGAAAACACGGGCAGTTTGAATGGGCGGCACCCGCAATCCTGTTTGCGTGTCTGGTGTTTACGCTGACGGCACCGACCTATATCTGGAAAATCCTTGGCATATAGGGGATGGTGAGAAAGAAGGTGTCAGATGTTTATATTTGATTTTGTTGCGGAAACCGTACTAGACCAGATCATCGACTGGCTGTATGGGAAGATCGTTGGATTTCTCAATGATTTTTTTGCAATGATGAACAATATGGGGGTGGAATTGTTTGACCTGCCGTGGGTGAATGCAATTACCACTTTTTTTAGTTGGCTTGGCTGGGCATTGTTTGTGGTAGGGCTGGTGGTCGGAGCTTTTGAATGTGCCATAGAGTATCAGGGAGGAAGGGGCAGTATCAAGGATACTGCCTTAAACTATGTCAAGGGATTTATGGCGGTCAGCCTGTTTTCCATTCTTCCGGTCAACTTATACTCCCTAAGTGTGTCGCTGCAGAGTTCCTTCGGATCGGCATTATCCGGCATTACAGATGCGGAAAGCATCGGGATGACTGCACAGCAGGTGCTTATGTCAGCCGCCATGCCGGGAGTGGGGAATCCGATCCTGCAGATATTCTGTGCCGTGATGATGGGGTATGCCGTGATAAAAGTGTTTTTCGGAAACCTGAAAAGAGGAGGCATCCTGCTCATACAGATCGCAGTTGGAAGCCTTTATATGTTTTCTGTTCCAAGAGGATATATTGACGGTTTTACCCAGTGGTGCAAGCAGGTCATTGGAATCTGTCTCACCGCTTTCCTGCAGTCCACCATGCTCACGGCAGGACTCATGATCTTCAAGGACCATCCTCTGCTTGGTCTGGGTGTCATGCTTTCCTCCACGGAGGTGCCGAGGATTGCCGGACAGTTCGGACTGGACACCAGCACAAAGGCAAACCTGATGAGCGGAGTTTATGCAGCGCAGACAGCCATCAACATTTCAAAAACGGTTGTCAAAGCAGTGGCAGCATAAGGCGGTGAAAGGATGGAGAAAAAGCTGGGGAGTCTGTTCGATGGGATCGGGGGATTTCCATTGGCAGCAAAAAGAAATGGCATACGGCCTGTGTGGGCGAGTGAGATAGAAAAGTTTCCCATGGCAGTTACCATGTACCGGTTCCCGGAGATGAAACACATGGGAGACATTACAAAACTGCATGGGGAAAACCTCCCGGTTGTGGATGTGATAGCCGGGGGTTCGCCATGTCAGGACTTATCCATTGCCGGGAGACGCGCAGGACTTGCGGGGATGCGTTCCGGTCTCTTTTTAGAGCAGGTACGCATCATAAAAGAAATGCGCAGGCAGGAGGAAAGGAGGAAAAACAGCAGTGGAAGGAGAGCAGATGTCCCTGTTCGACCTCGGTATATGGTCTGGGAAAATGTGCCGGGAGCCTTCTCAAGCGGAGAACCAAAAGGAGCAGATTTTAAGAGAGTCCTCGAAGAAGTCTGTGGTATATCGGAGGAGTCCGTATCTTTACCTGGACCGCCGGATGGGGCATGGACTCCTGCCGGGATTATTCTGGGACAGGAATTCTCTGTTGCTTGGAGGGTACTGGACGCTCAATTTTGGGGAGTCCCCCAGAGACGCAGAAGAATCTTCCTTGTCGCAGATTTTGGAGGCTACAGTGCCGGAGAGATATTATTTGAGTCCGAAAGCGTGTGGAGGCATTATCAGGAGAGCAGGGAACAGAGGGAAAAAGCTGCCGCCGATCTTGGAGGCGGCACTTTTGATGCAGGCACAGGAGCCGACATCGTGTGTCTGATGGATCAGGGAGGACAGCGGATGGATGTGTACCGGAACCTTATCGGTACACTTCTGGCACACAGTTCAAGCACACCGCCCATTATCATGGCGAGCAGTCAGGCAAATGCAGAAATCGGGATCGGATACTGTCCGACCATTACAGCAGCGGCAGGGATGGCAGGCAATAACCAGCCGATCCTATTTGACAATCACGGACCGGACACCCGCTACAGCGGACCGGTGAAAGTGGCACAGACCATTACTTCTGCACTGGGGACGGGAGGCAACAATACGCCGCTTGCTGTTCATGGAGAACCCTACTGCATCGCCGGAAATGTCATCAACCGTCAGGATAAAAACGGGGGAAACGGCTGCGGCTATCAGCAGGGAGTCAGTTATACGCTGACAACAGAGGACAGGCACTGTGTGGCATACACGGATGACCTGCAGAGAAAAAAGCGTGTGAGGAAACTCATACCGCTTGAGTGTGAAAGACTTATGGGATTCTCGGACCACTGGACGGACATTCCGGGAGCAAGTGACAGTGTCCGGTACCGGGCATTGGGAAACAGCGTGGCAGTGCCGTGTGTGGAATATATCCTCTGTGGCATTGCTTATTTTTTAGAAAGACAGGAGGGAGAACGGGATGTACATATACCCGGATAATCTGAAATCGAAAGCGAGCATGTGGCTGTGGGAGCTAAAAGACCTTGCAGTGACAGGAATCATCGTACTGATATCCGTGTTTGCATTTGCCTATGCAAAACTGTGGTTCCCGATGGTGATAGCAGGTGTATACGCATTTTTAACGATACAGGTGGAGGATACCACCATCTTAAAATTTATCCGCTATGCATGTGCGTATTTTTTGGTGGAACAGCAGCATTATGAATGGAGGTATACCGCAAATGAAACGGAAGAATGAACAGTCCACAAGGGAGCTGATGGGGACAAAAGAACTGTCGGATTACAGCATCCGCACCTACCGGAAGGACGAGCTGGTCTATTTTCTGATCCAGCCGAGCAACCTGTCCGTGTTGTCGGAGGAGAGCCTTTCCGCAAGAATCTATGGACTCATGACGGTATTAAAAGGCATCACAGAAATCGAGATGATGTGCTTAAATTCCCGTGAAAATTTTGAGGACAACAAAAGATATTTAAAGAACCGCGCGGAGGAAGAAACCAACCCGACTGTGCGGAAACTGCTGGAACTGGATGCAGGACACCTTGACCGGATGCAGGTGCAGATGGCAACGGCGAGGGAGTTTTTACTGATTATCCGGCTGAGAAACCAGAAGGAGAATGAGGTGTTCGCTTACTTAAACCGTATCGAAAAAATGCTGGTGGAACAGGGATTTACATCCAAAAGAGCGGATGAGGAGGACATGAAGAGGATACTGGCTGTTTACTTTGAACAGAATGTCACAACGGAAAAATTTGAAGAATTTGATGGAGAGAGGTGGATCATTTTAAATGAATAACAACAGAAAGAAAAAAACACAGACACAGACACCGGGGGAAGAGAGGCTTAAGAGTTTCCTTGATATGATCGCACCGTCCGTCATCCAGTTTTACACGGATCATTATATCTGCGGGAATACGTTCCGCAGTGTCTGGGCACTCAGGGAATATCCGACTGCAACGGATGAGCAGGCAATCCTGCGCCATCTTGGGGAAAAGGATGGCGTGACACTGCGTATCTATACCAGACAGGTCACACCGGCAGAGGAGAAAAAAATCATCAGCAATGCGGCAAACAAGAACCGCATGAAACAGGGAAATACAGAAAATTTACAGGAGACAGTCACGGCAGCGAGCAACCTGCAGGATGTGACCAACATCATTGCGACCATGCACCGCAACAGGGAGCCGTTACTTCATACGGCTGTGTATCTGGAGTTATCCGCAGCGGACATGGATAAGTTAAAGCTGTTGCAGACCGAAGTGTTGACAGAACTCATCCGTTCCAAACTGAACGTGGATAAGCTGCTGCTGCGCCAGAAACAGGGGTTCCTATGTGTGCATCCGGCTGGCAGGAATGTCTTTCTGGAACAGTTTGAACGTGCGCTTCCGGCTTCGAGTGTGGCGAACCTGTTCCCGTTCAACTACTCCGGCAAGACCGATAAGAACGGATTTTATATCGGGAGGGATAAGTTTGGAAGCAATGTCATTGTAGATTTCAACCAGAGAGCGGATGACAAGACCAATGCCAATATCCTCATCCTTGGAAACTCCGGGCAGGGAAAATCCTACCTGTTAAAACTGATACAGACCATCCTGCGGGAGTCCGGGATGAAAGTTATCTGCCTGGACCCGGAGCATGAATATGTGGATTTGACCGGAAATCTGGGAGGCTGTTTTGTGGACCTGATGAGCGGGGAGTATATCATCAATGTGTTAGAACCCAAAACATGGGATGAAAACGGCAGCCCGGAAGATACAGAGGCACCCTATGCGTTCCGCTGTTCCTCAAAATTAAGCCAGCATATTTCCTTCTTAAAAGACTTTTTCCGAAGCTATAAGAATTTTACGGACAGCCAGCTTGACACGATAGAGATCATGTTAGCGAAACTTTATGAGAAGTGGAACATAGGGGATGATACGGACTTTGGCAGGCTTACGCCAAAGGATTACCCGATCCTGTCTGACCTTTACGATCTGATGGAGGAGGAATATAAGCATTACGATGCGAAGAAGAAACAACTGTATACCGCAGAGCTTCTGCAGGAAATCTGTCTTGGACTTCACTCCATGTGTAAGGGAGCGGAGTCCAAATTTTTTAACGGACATACAAACATCACGGACAGCAGTTTTCTGACTTTCGGTGTCAAGGGACTGCTTCAGGCGAGCAAAAATGTGAAGGATGCCATGCTGTTTAATGTGCTTTCCTACATGTCCAATGAACTTCTGACCAACGGGCATACGGCAGCCTGCATTGATGAGTTTTATCTGTTCCTTACCAACCTGACCGCCGTGGAATATATCCGCAACTTTATGAAACGTGTGCGTAAAAAGGACAGTGCCGTCATCCTTGCCAGCCAGAATCTGGAGGACTTCAATATTGATGGAATCCGGGAGTATACGAAACCGCTGTTTTCCATTCCAACCCATGTATTTCTGTTCAATGCGGGAAACATTGATTCCAGATTTTATATCGATACCTTGCAGCTTGAGCAGAGCGAATACAACCTGATCCGTTATCCGCAGAGGGGCGTGTGCCTCTATAAATGCGGCAATGAACGTTACAACCTCATGGTACATGCACCGGAGTACAAGGAGAAACTGTTCGGAAGTGCCGGAGGACGATAAGACAGGGGGAAAAGGAAGGAGGGATGCCAGACTATGGACATGAGGGAGCAGAAATTCGGCATTGAGATCGAGATGACAGGTATTACCAGACAGCGTGCTGCGGAGGTCATGGCAGCCTATTTTTCCTCTGCGGCCAGCTATGACGGTGGAAGCTATGAAGTGTACAGTGTCAGGGATGCGGCAGGCCGTAGGTGGAAAGTCATGTATGATTCCAGCATTGAGGCGCAGAAAAAAGGCGGCGGTTATGCGGGGAGTGAGTACAAGGTAGAATTTGTTTCCCCCATCTGTGAATATGCGGATATCCCTGTCATACAAGAACTCATCCGGCAGCTCCGGCATGCAGGTGCAGTGGCAGGAAAGAATACAGGCATCCATGTGCATATCAACGCGGCACCCCATGATGCAAGGACACTGCGGAACATCACCAACATCATGTACAGCAAGGAAGATTTGATCTATAAGGCACTTCAGGTAGATGTAGAGAGGGAGCATCGTTACTGCCAGAAGGTGGAAGAGGACTTTTTGCAGGAACTGAACCGGAAGAAACCAAAGAGTCTGGAGGAAGTGAGCAGGATCTGGTACAAGGGGGTTGATGGAAGGCACAGGCATTACCATGAAAGCCGTTACCACTGTCTGAATCTGCACAGCGTGTTCCAGAAGGGAACGATCGAGTTTCGTCTGTTTAACTCCACTACCCATGCAGGAAAAATAAAGGCATATATCCAGCTCTGCCTTGCCATTTCTGCGCAGGCATTGAACCAGAAATGTGCCAGCCGGATCAAGACTGCCAGCACCAACGAAAAATATACATTCCGTACCTGGCTGTTAAGGCTGGGAATGATCGGGGATGAATTTAAGACGGCGCGGAAGTTTCTTCTGGAAAATCTGGAGGGCGGCATTGCATGGAAGGACCCGGAACAGGCTGTGAGACAGAAGGAAAGACTGCGTGCGATGAAAGAAAAGAAAGAACTGGAAATCGGACATGCACAGCAGGCAGACAGCATGGAAGAAGAGGTGCCGGAGGATGCACAGGGAATGAACATGACCATGTAAAAACAAAACGCAGAGAAAGGAAACAAGAATATGAACATGACAGGAAGAAGATATATTGCATACGGCTCGAACTTAAACCGGGCGCAGATGGCACTGCGCTGCCCCGATGCAAAGGTGGTAGGAACCGGGGAAATCAAGGACTATGAGCTGTTGTTCCGTGGAAACAGGAACGGGGCGGTAGCTACGGTGGAGCCGAAAAAAGGGGAGAGTGTACCGGTGTTAATCTGGGAGATTAGTCCGAGAGATGAGTTTAACCTGGACCGTTATGAGGGATATCCGAGACTGTATGGAAAAGAAATGCTGGAAGTGGAGCTGGATGGAAAACGGGAGAAAATGATGGCATATACCATGACGGAGGGGTATGCCATGGGAGTCCCTTCGGAACATTACCTTGCTACCATCCGCACCGGATATCAGGAGGCAGGATTTGATGAGGATGTTCTGATGGCAGGTGTTGAAAAGAGCAGGGAACGAATGAAACAGGAGATGGAAGCAGAGAGAATGGAGGAAGCACCATGGAGCCAGCAACTGCCGCTCTGATCGCAAGGGCAGCCATAGCAGCCGGAACCAATAAAAAAGTGTGGACAGGGATTGCCTCCGTACTGGCAGCCCTGTGTCTTCCGGTCATCCTTGCCGTCATGTGCTACATTAGCATTGCCTCCGGCGGAACAGAACATAACCGGGCGGCAGTGCATCTGGCATTCGATGGAGGGGAAGTACCGGATGGAATGCCTGCGGATTATCAGGCTTATGTCCTCCAGATGCAGGAAAGTTTTGCGGAGCTGGATGCCATATTAGATGACATTGATGGCATGACAGAAGGGGAAGTGTGCGACAGGTATCTGGTCAAATCCGTTTTTTATTCTCTGTATTTCGGCGCAGACCGGGTACGGCTTGAGACGGATGATTATAAAAAATTCGCAGACTGTTTTGTGGATTATGAGGAACGGACACAAAACATAGAGCAGGAGGACGGGACCGTCACGCTGGAAAAATATACCGTGGCAGTTGCCATTGGGGATAAGACAAAAATCTTCCAAAAACTTGCATCCGACTATGGAGTTACCGCAACTTATGAACAACAGTCCAATGCAGTCAATGTGTGGTATGTGGCAAAGTATGACACGGCAGCCCCGACAGAGGGGGATGAATTTTCCGACTGGGGCGGCTGGAACGGGGCAGGGGATATCCCTGTGTATGATCTGCCGGCCAACGGGAATGGGAGTGATATCGTACAGCTTGCATTATCAAGACTGGGGCATCCGTACTCGCAGGCACTCCGCGGAACCGGGAATTATGTCGACTGCAGTTACCTGACGCTGTGGTGTTACAGACAGATAGGAATCTCCCTGCCGGGAACGGCGGCAGAGCAGGGAAGATATATGGTGGAGCATAACCTGACGGTTGCAAAGGAATCACTGCAGCCGGGGGACCTTGTGTTCTGGAGCCACAAACCAAACGGAAGATACATGAACATCACGCATGTGGGCATCTATGCCGGAGACGGCATGGTCGTGGATGCGTCCTATTCCAAAGGGAAGGTGGTGTACCGTCCCCTGTTTGATAACGATAAGCAGGTACTGTATGGCAGGCCGCAGTAAATTTTTTGATGCCGCAGGCATCTGTTTTCCGCCAGAAAATGGAAATAAAGGAGGAGCGATATGGCAGAAAAAGAAATAAAAATCACATTTGCCGGGGAGAAACTGGAGGCATTAAGTTTCTTTCTGGCAGAGCAGGGAGGAAAAACCGTGGAGGAGCTGTTGAAGAGCCATCTCGATAAATCTTATGAGAAAAATGTTCCTGCACAGGTCAGAAAATTTGTGGAGAGCAGAATGGAAACTCTACAGGAGACAGCAAATCAGGAGCAGGAATCCCAGAGAACGGGAGGCACAAGACAGCAGAGAGCATCCGGCAGACGGAGCAGGGAGACACAGAATCAGGAAGGGCAGCCGAGAGAGCCGGTGCCAGAAACCGTGGAAGAGACAGCAGAAAATACGATGAGCATGGGAATGTGAGGCGGATAAGTGAACGGATATGAAGAGAAAATAAAAGACTGTCTGTTTCTGGAAGTGTGCAATGCGGCAGGCAGAGAGGAATGGGGCGGACTGGCGCATCAGCAGAAGGAAAACCTCATGCTGGTATGCCGTCTCAGCGGGCATGATGAAAAGTTTCAGAGGGACTGCGGACTTGTCACCAGAGAGCAGATGGAGCATTGGGGGATAGAAGAAGAGGTGCTTTTTCAGGATGCATGGGCAAATATGTTTGCAAAACGTCCGCCGGTCCTTATGGACTTTGAGGATGCCTACGGGCATAACTATGACCAGAATATCCTTTCGATGGAGAAAAAACCGGAGAGAATCTGGAGGACGGATGCCGACTTCTATGTCCTTACTAACAACGTGGACCATGGGGCGGTGTACATGATGGACGAGGCAACGCTGCAGAAATCAGCAGAAAAGCTGGATGGAAATCTGATCGTCCTTCCGGCATCCATCCACGATGTGTATCTTATGGTGGAGCGGGAAGGCCTGGACATGGAACGGTTGAGGGATGGGGTATATGGAGCAAACAGGGCGTTCCCGGAGGCAGATTATCTGTCCGATGAGATTTACCGATATGACAGGGATACGCACAGGCTGTCTGTCATACTGGGGAGCGTGCAGGAAGAGCAGGCAGGAATGGTGCTGTATCAATAGTGTGTTTTTCTGAAAATAATTTCAACCGAGAGTTTAAATTTGGAGGTAAAGTGATGAAACAGGCAGTCGTTACAATCAAATATGATGAGGAAAAGTTAAATGCTGTGAAACAGTATATGGGAAAAAAGGACGCAGATTTTGATGCGGAACTGAAGGAAGTCCTTGGAAAAATGTATGAGAAATATGTGCCGCAGGCGGTCCGTGAATACATTGAAAGCAGAGGGGATGTGCCGCCTGCAATCAAAAAGGCAAACCGCCAGCAGGGAAAAAACAGTGCGGCATCCGGCAGTGCTGCGGAGAATGAATAGGGAACGGAGGAAGCATGGACAAGATAAAGATTCTGAAAGTAGAGCCGGGGAAACCTCCCTGTGTGAAGGAGATTGCGAATGACTTTAAGGCAAGTCAGGAAGAGGTGGAGGGAGACATTGAGTGCGTTGGTTTGGGAGATGGATGTGTGGCAGTAATCAACGCTGAAGGAAAAATAAATGGAATGCAGCCGAACCGCAGGAATGGTGATGACATCATCTGCGGTCCATTTTTTATCTGCGGGGATACCCCGGACGGTGATTTCATTTCCCTGACAGAGCAGCAGATCGAGGAATATACCAGACGATTTGGAGAGATTGAGCAGTTTACAGGGCAGGAACCGGAACTGGAGCCACATATGACCATCCTCGCTTTTTAAGAAAGTGACAGGACAATGGAAAGGAAACGGCACAGACACCGCCGTGTGAGCCTGCGTGTGGCAACGTGTGCCGTTATTCTGCAAAACTGGATAAAGTGACCGATTAAGCTGTATTCTGCCCTGTATGAGCCGATTTGGAGAAAATAGCAGAAAACCCGGAGTGCGGAGGCATATAAGACTCCGAAAATGGGGATAAAAGCGAGCTGTAAAACAGGGTCGAAAATAGTGCAGGTTAAAGGGGTTATGCCGCAAAAGAGCGGCTTAACCCGTCAGACACCCACCGGCAGAGCCGTTGGGAAGTTCTAAGCATGGCATAACTTTTTTGGAAGATTCGGAAAGGTTATGCCATTTTTATTTTTGTTACAGTGCAATCAGGCAGTAGAGGCCGGCAGAAGTTATGCCTTTTGCAGAAACAGGAAAAAAGTCTATAGACAGAGGAAAAAGAAGGAGGAAATGAGTAGTCCCATGGGGTGAGGTGCGCACCACTACCAGAATGGGACGATGAAAGTATTGGAATTATTTGCAGGAACAAGGAGCATTGGGAAAGCCTTTGAACAACGGGGACATGAAGTATTCAGTGTGGAATGGTCAAAAGATTTTGAAAACATTGATCTGTATGAGGACATCAGCAAGGTGACGGCGGAGGATATCTTAAAACTTTTTGGAAAACCGGATGTCATCTGGGCGAGTCCTGACTGCGCTACTTTTAGTATTGCAGCGATCAGCCATCACAGAAAAAAGAATCCAGAGACAGGAAGTCTTGAACCGGTCAGTGCATATGCAAAATTCTGTGACAGGGTAGACAAACATGTGCTGGAACTCATTGAGCAGCTACAGCCAAAGTATTATTTTATAGAGAATCCGAGAGGCGGCATGCGCAAGATGGAATGGATGAAGAACCTGCCAAGATATACAGTGACCTATTGCCAGTATGGAGATAACAGAATGAAACCGACTGATATCTGGACGAATCATCCGAACCCTGAATTTCTGCCGATGTGTCATAACGGTGATTCATGCCATGTACCGGCACCGAGGGGAAGCAAGACAGGAACGCAGGGACTGAAAGGTTCGAGGGAGCGCAGTGTGATACCGCAGAAACTGTGTGAGCATATCGTAGATATTTGTGAGGAGGGATGAAATGAATACAAAAGCAATTTATACCGTTCACGAAAACGGAAAGGAACACTATTTCTTTTCGGAACATGCGGGAGGTTTCAGTTACCCTTTTGCAGTAGCTGATTTTCTGCATAGTCTAAAAGGTGTGCTGAATGACCCGATGTCTCCACAAAAAGGATTATGTGCAGCACCAATGCTGGAACAGATGAAAGGCAATTATTTGTTCCCGGAAGAAATAGAAGGAAAGGAATTATTTACTGCGGTTAAAAAAGAGCAGATGTTTCAACTTGCAGTGAAAGAACAGGCATCATTTGGAATTGAAATTGATATGGAACAGGATACGGTATCATTCCATTTCCGGGAGGGAGAGGAAGAACTGCAGGAATTTTGTGACATAGGATTTCCAAGGCATGGAGAAAGGGGAGAATATAGCGGTGAAACCTTTTATTATGCTGCGGATAATCTGAGAGTCAAAAATATGATGGACGGAATTGAAATGCCAATCAGTGCGGAAAACGAAGAAGCATACAGGAGCATGATATTAAAGGCTGAGCAAAAACAAACTGAGGAGTAGAGTACGGGAATAAGCCAGCAGATGTTGGATAGTGTGTAGGGTGACAAACAAATTTTACAGAATGGCAATTTGTAGAGATTGGTGTGCTTATTTTTCTGAGGTTTATGACGATATATTACATAGCATTGAGTTAATTCTAAACGGATTTTGAATTTATTTACAAGGAGGTTTTTATATGTCGATGAATATTAGCGGATCAGGTAATACATATAATGGCATCAATACAAATAGCAAACAATATAAGGCTTTGAAAGAAAAAGGCTGGTTATCAGGCGTTATACAAAATGAATCCATGATGTCACCAGAAGAAAAAATGATATATGAAACGTTCGGTGGAAGAGATACGATTATTAAGAATTTGATGAAACAATTTGATTCGGATGGTGATTTACTGAATGCAAATGGAGTGGCAGGAATGGATGTTACTGGCAAAGGTACATCGTGGCAGAAACTTACGAGTGTATCTGAGGAATATCGTCAAAAGATGTTTGATAATGTGAAGAAGGAATTTATTCAGGAAAACGGTATTTCAAATGGTGACACAACGAAGCGTTCAGATATTTTCAAAGATTATCAGTTAAGTGTAAGTAAAGATAAACGTTTAAGTGGTACATGGACTTTAGAACAATATGAAGGACAGTATAGAGCCGCTATGTATGCAGCAGTGAAATCAGCTAATCCAAATTGGAAGCCGGGACAAAAGTTTGATACAAGCATTCTTGATAACGTTACAAGAGAATCAGTGGAATCTACTCTTGTAAAAAATGGTAATAGGTTAGTTCGTAATTCTATTGATGTATCAGTATAAAATACAATCACTTCAATTTGGGCTAAATAACCATTACCACAATTACAACTAAATAAAAACCCCGGTGTCAGAGCGTATAGAAAACAAATCTATGCGCTCTGTTTTTATGTAAAGGAGCAGATTTATGAAAAAATAGCAAGGCTGGACAGCGAGCCGCTGATAACACAAATTTACAAAGATAATTATGAAAAGGCAGTGTATGGGAACTGAAAAGATAAGAAAAGCATTTTATATTGAAGAAGAACTGCTGGGGCAGGTAGATGCCCTGTTACCACAGGCAGATGTGCGTTCACGAAACGAATTCGTCAATCGGGCACTGCGGTTTTATATCGGATATCTCACTTCGGAGAAAATAGAAAATTATATGCTGACAACCATCTCCTCTGTCATGCATGCAACGGTAAAGGACAGCGAGAACCGCATGGCTCGTGCAATGTATAAACTTGCAGTGGAAACTTCCAAGCTGTCCCATGTGATCGCATACAGCCATGGTGTGGATGAGCAGGCACTCGGAAAGCTGCAGGCGAAGTGTGCAGAAGAGGTGAAACGGATCAATGGAGCAGTGAGGTTTGAGGAGGCATATCAATATCAGCAGGGGGATCGTTTTTAAGAAATAATTTATTGAAATGCGGTAAGACTTACAGTATGATAAAAGAAAAGGAAGGAGTGGTACATGATGACACAGATGAAGGAACGGGCAGTTGAATTGATAGAACGTATTCCAGATGAAAAAATGTTTTATGTGATTAATATTCTTCAGAATCTTGAGGAAATGTCATCCAACAGACCTGCAGATAAGAAACAGGCAATGGAAGCACTCCAGAATGTGCTGAAGTTCAGCGGAAGATTACCAGAAGATTTTGACGCAGACAAGGAATTACAGGAGGCAAGGGAGGAAAAGTATGGTAATATTGGTTGACACAAATATTATTATAGATGCACTTGCCAATCGGGAACCATATGCTGATGATGCAAAAAGAATTATGGAAAAATGTGCGGCAAGGGAAATAACAGGAATACTTGCGGCACATAGCATACCAAACTTGTTTTATATTCTTAGAAAAAATTTCAGTCAGGAAGAAAGAAGATTTCTTCTGAAAAATTTATGTGAGATATTTCAGATTTCTGACTTGAATGAAAAGAAGATAGTAGCTGCATTGGAAAACAATGTATTTTCAGATTTTGAAGATGGTCTGCAGGAAGAATGTGCAGTTGAGTCTATGGCAGATTATATTGTTACACGAAATCCGGCTGATTTTAAGCATTCAAGAGTAAAAGTAATTCTCCCAGATGAGTTGTTGAGAGAGTTAGAAAAAAATTAATTATCAGGAGTCGATTTGTCAAGGGGATATTTCGCATTGCAATACGGCTTTGTAAAAACAGAGGGGTGTCAACCCCTCTTGGCTGCATAGTGCTACCTGCCGAAGAAGGCAACCGTCCCCCCTCGGAGAGCGCACGACTGCCGCAGGCAGTAGCACCGCCCACTTTTGAGTGGTGAGTAAGTGCGCCCTTAGACGGATTAAATTGACTATCCTTTTGAATATTGATATAATGTGAGCGTAAGCTAAATCAAAAATTTCTTAACAGACAAATTTAAGAAGGAGTGATTTAGATGAAAAAGAAAACTAAGACTGTAATTGGTGTTATCCTTGCAGTAGCTCTGGTAGCTGTCTTGGTAGTTGTAGGATTTATGACTTACCTGGGAATTACCTGGACAAACAATCATGAATTCGGAGAATATGTCAGCAAGGAAGGTCCTTGGGGAATGACTGCTACATGGGTATCTGAGGATAGCAGCAGTTATCTCATTTGCAAAAAGGAGAATGATGAACCATTTGCCAAGGTTACAGCCTATTTTCAGGGGGTGGATGGTTGGCAAGCCTATGAACTGCATGGCAGAGACCGGATTGCTTATCTGAATACTGTGGAAAACGATACAACCATTGATAGCACCAGCGGAAATATGAAATTTGATGGAACTACATTTACCATTACAGATTTAGATAAAGAAATCTTCGGCACAAATGAATTTAATTATGTTATCACTGATAAGGAGTTCAGCCCCGATTAAAGTGCCAGAACTATTCCGATACGGTGGAAACATAACCGATGGAAAAGCGGAAACAGTGTATGCTATTACGTTGAGAACACCCGAAAGCCGAGAAACCAAATAATCGTTACTCTACCAATGGTTTATGTCCATATCGAAAAGGTTGATGTGAGAATAGAATAATTCTGTTCGACTTATTCCGATTATTCTAACAGATTTGCTCAGCACAAGGAACCCTGCGTGGGGGCAGATATATTTGCAAAGGATTTTACATAAAAAGCTGCTGAACAATCCAGAAAAGGAGAGTTTCAGCAGCTTTTTCATACTCTGTACTGTGTGCCCATCAAGAAAATACTGGATTCTATTGATTGACCACCGCCTTTCGGCTGCATACATTCACCACAAATGAGCCGCCAGCCGTTATGTATTCAGGTGGCAGAAACCACCCTTTACAGAGTACATCACAGAAGGGAATACAGGACCATTACTTCGGTAGTGGTCTTTTCTGTACTCTTAAAAGCTGTGAATTTATGAGGAGGAAACATAGTTGAAAGATTTTGAAGGGTTCATTAAGAACTATGCTACCAGAGATTTTATCTATTTTTTTGCAGAAAAATCTATTGAAATATATAAAAATCAAGTAGAAAAATTAGATGAACATTTGGTATGTAATATTACATTTCCTTTAAACATTATTCAGCATGGTTTTATACATAAGCAGGCAAAAGTCATGTTATCGGCATGGGATATTCCAAACATGGCATATCTTTCTATCACGAATTCCAATGATTACAGAAATGATATTATGACAGAACAATTAGCAGGAAGAGTGGTCAACCTGTATCGTGGGTATGAAAATAAGCATTCAGGAAGTGAATATATTGGAAATAATGGACTGCCTAGTATATTCAAATATTTGATGGGAATGTCATATGAACAATTTAAATACGCAAATCCGGCATGGATATATCAGAACTATAACCGCAATTACCATATGCTGATCGGTTCGCCTAATATTAACAGGGAAAAAATAGTTGATATCAATGTGATTACAAACGAATTATTTGGACTTACAGCAGAGGAATTGTTAGCAGTAGAATGGATTATCTGGTGGCTGTGTTCTATTCATCCAGATCCATTAAGCGCACCGGAAGAGTTATATAGAAAAAAAGAAAATAGCATCCTGACAAAGAAAAATCTGGAGCGGGTTATAAGTTATTATTCTGTGACCTATGAACAGGTGAGAAACTCATCATTGCGAAAACAGATTTTCTACAACAAACCATTTGTGATTACGCAAAAGACGAAAGAAACGATTGCAGTCAGTTTCTATTTGGTACAGATGATGATAGCAGATGGATTGTACTGGCTGATTCGGGATTACTATCACAACAATCATTGGGGAACCAAATTTATAATTGCTTTTGGAGAGATGTTTGAGGATTACTTTGAAGAACTGGCAGGTTTATATCTGCCCAAGAATTCATGGCATAAGATTCCAGAGGAAAGAAAAAAGAGTGCTGATTATTATGTTGAAGTGGATGAAGCGGTATTTTTGTTTGAATTAAAATCAGGATTACTTGGACTGGGAGCAAAACAGCAGGTGCCGGATGTTGGGCAGATTGATATATTTTATAACAGGAACATAAAAGAGGCATATGAGCAGTTGAAGGCATCAGAGCAGGAATATAAAGGAGAGAAACCTGTAATAAAGGTTTTTCTTTTGTATGAGAGTATGACAAATACACAGATGATAGTCGGCTCATTGCCGGAAATATTTGAGCAAGATCCAAGATGTTATATTATGACAATAGATGATCTGGAGATGCTTCTGGCAACCTATAAAAAGGATAAAAGCAGATTTGATGATGTTGTGAAAGCACTTGTTGGAAATAAAAGAGATGGCAACGACTATAAGAGTGTTCTGGAAATATTGAATATATATCAGGCAGTTGGCGATATGCACTTTATTGGAGAAAGAGATTATTTCAATAAAATAGCAGAAAAGCTGAAAAAGGAATTAGGGACAGACCAATAAGGAGGACACCATGCCAAAACTTATCCTACGCTGCAACTACCTCAAAAACTCCCCGCCCGCACACCTTGCTAATTACATCAATTACATCGGCACCCGTGAGGGCGTGGAGAAGGTAGGCAGCACGACATCTTCACTGCCAGCCACCGACCGGCAGAAAAGTCTGATTGAAGATATTCTGGCAAAGATTCCCGATGCGAACCGGATGCATGAGTATCACGATTATATCCAAAGACCAACCAGAGAAAATGCATCGGAGTTTATTACGCAGGCGTTGGAAAATAACCTTGACATCATAGCGAAAAAGAAAAATTATATGGATTATCTGGCAAACAGACCGGGAGTAGAAATCATAGGTACTCACGGTCTGTTTTCAAATGAGGGAGAACCAGTGGTGCTGTCCCGTGTGGCAGAAGAGGTGGCAAATCATCCCGGTGTGATCTGGACGAATGTCATCAGCCTGCGGAGGGAGGATGCCGAGCGGTTAGGCTATGACAGTGCCGCCCAGTGGCAGGCACTGTTGAGGAGCAGGGTGCAGTTGCTGTGTGAGAATTGTAAGATAGACAGCCGGAACCTGAAATGGTATGCGGCATTCCACAATGAATCCCATCATCCCCATGTGCATCTGGTGGTCTATTCTTCTGATCCGTCCGAGGGATACTTGACGGCAAAGGGAATTGATGCCATGCGTTCTGCATACGCACATGATATTTTCCGGCAGGAGTTTCTAAGCATCTATGAGAAGGCAACCGAACAGAGAAACCAGTTAAAAGAGCAGGCAGAAAAAAGTCTGCTTTTTTTGTTGCAGCAAATGCAGGAGGGAGTCTGTCATAATCTCAAGATTGCAGAGCAGATGCAGCTTTTATCCAGACGGTTAAAAAATACCGGAGGGAAAAAGGTATATGGATACTTAAAGGCAGATGTGAAGGCCATCGTAAATGACATTGTAGATGAACTGGCAAAGGAAGAGCGTGTGGCAGAATGCTATCAGGCATGGCAAAAAAGCAGGGAGGAGATACAGCATTACTATAAAGATTCGGAAATAGAGAGGATACCGCTGTCACAGCAGAAGGAGCTAAAGAGCGTTAAAAATATGGTCATCCGTGAGGCAGTCCGTTTTGGAGAAGGGTATCTGTATCTGGAAGAAGCGGAAACGGGAATGGAACGGCTGGAAGAGATATCTGAACAGCAGACAGAAAGCCTTGCCACATTGCAGGGGGAGGACATGCCGGATATCCTGCCTGGACAGATGGAGGAGCAGGAACCAGACAGGCAGGAAGAAGAGCATGGGGAATCCGCTTCTTATTTTGCCAGATGGACGGACCGGTATAAAGAAGCGAGGGAATATCTCTACGGCACAATGGAAAAAGAACCGGATGAGGAGGCAGCCCATGAGATTATGCTGGAAGAGGCAGAGCAGGGAAATGCGTATGCCATGCACGACATGGGAAAGATTTATGCGCAGGGCATTGGCTGTGAGGCAGATAAAGAAATGGCAGATGTGTGGTACAAAAAAGCATTAGCGGCAATGCATTATGTAGAGCAGAAGAAAAGAAATACCTATCTGGAATACCGCATCGGAAAAATGTATCAGTACGGACTTGGCACAGACGAGAATCTGGAACAGGCAGCGGAGTGGTTTTCCAAGGCGGCAGCAAAGGAACATAAGTATGCGCTCTATTCCCTTGGCATGCTCTATCTGCAGGGGAAAGGAGTGGAGCAGGATGAGGAAACCGCATATAGTCTGCTGTTCCGTTCTTACAGCAAGGGAAATCCCTATGCGGCGTATGAACTTGGAAAACTGTATGAGACAGGATGCGGAACAGAGAAAAATCAGGAAAAGTCGGAAAATTGTTATCGTGCAGCCTTTCTAGGTTTTCTGAATCTTGAGAAAAGATCAAAGGATGATACGCTCTGGTATCGTATCGGCTGCATGTATCTGCATGGGATCGGGACAGAGGCAGACGAAACGAAAGCGGAACATTATCTGACAAAGGCATCTGATTATGGCAACACCCATGCCTCCTATCAGCTTGCCAGACTCTATATCAGACAGGAGAGCCAAAAGTTAAGCGGGGAGTCTGGGACAGAGCTGGATGTTGAAAAGATTGCAAAAGCGGTAAAGTGGCTGGAAGAATCAGCCGCACAGGAAAATCCGTTTGCGGATTATGCAATCGGACGGTTGTACAGGGAAGGCACACTGGTAGCAGAGGACATGGAAAAAGCAGTGTTCCACCTGAAACGTGCCACAGATGCCAGAAACAGCTATGCACAGTATCAGCTTGGGAAAATATATCTGGAAGAGGACACTAAAAACATTCCGGCAGCCATACAGTATCTGACACTGGCTGCGAAACAGAAAAATCAATTTGCAGCATACAGGTTAGGGAAACTTTATCTTGCCGGAGAAGAACTGCCAAAGAACACGGAACTGGCACTGCATTATCTGAAGATGGCGGCAGACACCGGAAACCAGTATGCACAATATGCCCTTGGGAAAGTGTATCTGATCGGAAAGGATGTCCAGCAGGACAAGGAACTGGCATACGATTATTTTTTAAAATCCGCAGAGCAGGGAAATATTTATGCAGCGTATTTTTTAGAACACTGGAATGATATGCCACACCCCGATCTGTTCTTAATGGCAACAAGGCTCATGCGGCATCTGGAACATATCATCGAAGAGAATGTGGCTGGAAGAAAGAGTGGAGGACGCAGGCAGGGGATTGACAGAAAGCTGGCACGAAAAATCCGGCAGAAGAAGATTGCACAGGGACATGCCGTGGATGACCATGAGAACATGGTACAGACACAGTGATCACTGGAGGAGTGGTAGAAATGATGAGAGGAGGTACGATTGGGAGATTTTATTTACTTTACAGAGGAACAGAAGGAGCGTGCCAATGCAGTACATATTGCGGACATCCTTCGCCGGGAGCATGAGGAGGTGGAGCGTTCCGGGAATGAATGGCGCTGGAAACGGCACAGGAGTGTGACTTTCCGGGGGAGCAGTTGGTATCGCCACAGCAGACAGGTTGGAAGCCATGCCATTGATTTCATGCAGGAATTCTTTGGGATGTCCTACCCGGAGGCGGTAAGCTACCTGCTGGATGGAGAACAGGGGCAGCTTATTGAACGGGGAAAAGGACAGGAGACAAAAAGAAAACCGGGAAGAGCGGAGAAAGGACGGCAGTCTGTAGAAAAAGAACAGACAGAGGAAAGAAAAGAACCGAAAGAGCCAAAGGAACTGAAACTGCCGGAGAAAAATCCGACCATGAAGAGAGTCTATGCATATCTTCTGCAGAAACGTCATATTGACAGGGAAATCCTCTCGTATTTTGCGAAGGCAGGAACCATATATGAATCTGCGGAGCATCACAACATTGTATTTGCCGGACTGGACAGCGAGGGGAAAATCCGGCATATCCATGTGAAGGGGAGCTGTTCTGACGGCAGGAGTTTCCGGCTGAATCAGGAAGGCTCGGAAGCTGCCTACGGATTTGGATACAGGGGAACCGGGAACAGACTGTATGTGTTTGAGGCACCCATTGACCTGTTATCATTTCTGTCCTTGTATCCAGAGAACTGGCAGGGGAACAGTTATATCACCTTAAACGGTGTGGCAGAGCATGCCATGCTGCAGGCATTGAAAGACAATCCCAGACTGGATACGGTTGTGCTGTGCCTTGACCATGATCCGGCAGGCATAGAGGCGTGTGGCAGACTGGCAGAGATTCTGGTACGCAATGGATATGGTGCGGTAAAGAGGTTACAGTCAGCCTGCAAAGACTGGAATGAGGATTTAAAAGGCAGATATGGTGAGGAAACAATTCCGGCACAGGAGCATCCGAGAGTCATGGAATGCAGGGCATGGACAGAGGTGCTGAAAGAAGTGACGGAATCCATCAACATCAAGTATGCCAACAGAAGTTATATCTGCCGTTATTATCAGGATATTTATAATGAACTGAAAAAGGGCAGGGGCAGGGAACAGCTTATGGATGCCTTTGACGGACCGGGGATGCTTTTGACCGGAGTGCTTGTGCGGTGCATGGAAAAAGAGGGAATCGCACTTGGCAGGGAAACTAGTGCAGACCAGATACTGGAAAATCTGTCAAAGCGTTATCAGCCGCATAAAGACAAGGGAAACTTCAACACCCGCATCCGGCAGATGCAGGCAGCCTTTGAAGAAACACTGGAGGTGTTCGATACAAAAGACTTAGAACAAAAAGAAGATCAGGAACTGCTTGCCAGAAAATGTATGAGCCTTGCGATGGAATGCATCCGGGCTCATATTTTTGTTGCCATCGACTGCGGGGAAGAGCAGATGAAGCCGGCAAAACAGACTGTGAAGGAACAGAAAATGGAACATCAGGAGGGAGGAATGATGCTATGCAGCCAGTCGTGATGCTGGTGATCGCAGGGGTGGCAATGTTTTCCGTGATTGGAGGCGTGTCACTTCTGTCACACTATTATACATTAAACGGAATCAAGAGCAGGACTGTCGGGGACGGTCAGCATGGAACGGCGAGATTTGCCACGAAAAAGGAAATCGCAGAAACCTATGTGCAGGTGCCCTATGAACCGGAGCTGTGGCGCAGGGGTGAGAACCTGCCGGCTGCACAGGGACTGGTACTCGGCAGCATGGAGCGGGCAGGAAAACTATACGCACTGGTGGATACCGGGGATGTGCATTGCCTGATGATTGGCGCGGCAGGAGTCGGAAAGACCGCACATTTTCTGTATCCCAACATTGAATATGCCTGTGCCTGTGGAATGAGTTTCCTGACCACGGATACAAAGGGAGACTTATACCGCAACTATGCAGGCATTGCAAAAAAATACTATGGCTACCATACGGCAGTCATCGATCTCCGTAATCCGACCAGAAGCGATGGTGACAATATGCTCCATCTGGTCAACAAATACATGGATGAGTATCTTGCAGACCATACGGACTTGAGTGCCAAGGCAAAAGCAGAAAAGTATGCAAAGATCACGGCAAAGACCATTATCTCCTCCGGTGGTACGGACAGTTCCAGCTATGGACAGAATGCATTTTTCTATGATGCGGCAGAAGGCGTGCTGACGGCTGCCATCCTGCTCATTGCGGAATTCTGCCCGGATGGAAAGAGGCATATCATCAGCGTGTTCAAACTGATACAGGATTTACTTGCACCATCCAAAGTGAAAGGGAAAAACCAGTTCCAGCTACTTCTGGCGAAACTCCCGGATACCCACAAGGCGAAATGGTTTGCAGGGGCAGCCTTAAATACAGCAGAGCAGTCCATGCAGTCGGTTCTCTCCACAGCACTATCCAGACTGAATGCTTTTCTGGATTCCGAGCTGGAGCAGATACTCTGTTTTGATACCGCTATTGATGCAGAGCTTTTCTGTAAACAAAAGATGGCGGTGTTTCTGGTCATGCCGGAGGAGGACAATACAAAGTATTTTATTATTTCTCTGATCTTACAGCAGCTCTACCGGGAAATCCTCGTGGTGGCAGACGAGAACGGAGGAAAGCTGGACAACCGTGTAGTTTTCTATTGGGATGAGGTCGGAACGATTCCGAAGATTGAAAGTGCAGAGATGATGTTCTCAGCGTCCCGATCCAGAAGGGTGAGTATCGTACCCATGATTCAGTCCTTTGCCCAGCTTAATAAGAATTATGGGAAAGAGGGCGCAGAAATCATTATTGATAACTGTCAGGATACCATCTTCGGTGGGTTCGCACCGAACTCGGAGTCAGCGGAAGTGCTCTCCAAGAGCCTGGGCAGCAAAACTGTCATGTCCGGTTCCATCAGCCGGGGAAAGAATGATCCGAGCCAGTCCCTTCAGATGATCCAAAGACCACTCATGACAGCGGATGAATTGAAGTCACTGCCAAAAGGAAACTTTATCGTATCAAAGACCGGGACTCACCCTATGCGGACAAAACTGAAACTGTTCTTAAAATGGGGCATCACATTTGAAGAACCCTATGAGAGCGAAGAAAAATCTGCAAGAAAGGTAGCATACGCAGACAAGCAGGAGATTGAAGAGGAGATCATACGGAGATATATGTGCTGCATGGAAGAACCAGACGAGACACCTGCAGAAACGGCAAGGACAGGAGGGATGCAGCAGACACCGCTGACGGACACCATGAAAAAGCTGCGGCAGACCTTACGGACGGAAGATTAGGAGGCAGGGTGACTAGGAAAGAAATTTATGAAACAGAGCTGCCACACAGGGCGGTGGCGGTCTATCTGTATCTGGAGACTCGTGCGGACAGGGAGAGGACATGCTATCCGGCAATCGGTACCATTGCCAGAGAGCTGCACCTGTCTGTAAGTACGGTCAAGCGTGCAATCCGCGATCTGGAGTGTGCAGGATTTATACAGAAAAAGCAGAGATGGCGTGAAAATGGAGGAAAGAGCAGCTTGCTCTATGAAATCATAAAATAGGCACAAAGGGATTACTGCGCCGGTCAGGTGGACTATGGTATGGTTCACCGTGGCCTGTGCAGGGAACTTTTCACTTTAAGGGGGAAGGACAGAGAAAAGAAAATACAGTTGGCGATATGAAACATCAATATTTTTTTGGAAAAAACTAAGAATTGAAGTATTATCAGATGGATCATGTGGGGGATTCATAAAGTAGTGGTATCAACATGACGATATAGAAAATGCAGGGAAGCATTGTATTTCAAAGAGTTTGAGATACAATGCTTCTGCGTTTCTATAGGAGATAGTCGTTCTATGCGGAAAATAGTCATTTGATGCAGAGAATGATCGAGTGAAAGATTTGTTTGATATAATAAAGAGTGCTAGGTGAGACTTGTATGGTTTACAGGTATGAGAGCAATCAAAGACAGGAATGAAAAATATGAACATTATTATTTGTGATGACAGGATAGATGACAGAAAAAATTTGTCAGATTTGCTGTCAGACTATGGTGAAAAAAAGAATTATGAGTTTACTATTACAGAATATGAATCCGGAGAACAGTTATGCGAAGAACAATCAGCTTTGGAAGCGTGTCAGCTATTATTTCTGGACATCAATATGCAGGGGATGGATGGGCTGAAAACAGCTATGAGGATTAAAGAAAAATATCCAAAACTTCCAGTTGTGCTGGTGACGGCATACATGAATTACGCACTGGATGGATATAAGGTGAAAGCAAGCCGTTTTCTGCTGAAAGATAACCTTGCAGATACTATAGAAGAATGTATGGATGATTTGATAGCAGAAATTAATAAAAACCGTAGAATTCTCGAATTTCGTTTTGTGGAGGGAACGATAAAACTCTATGTAGATGACATCATTTATATAGAAACAGAACTTCACAAAAATGTATTTTATACTGAAAAAGGTACGTTTCAGATTTATAAAAAACTGGATGAACTGGAAAATGAATTCAAGGATATGGGATTCGTGCGGTCACATCTAAGTTTTCTTGTAAATATGAGGTACATCACAAAAATCAGCGGTTATGTGATGACACTTACCACGGGAAAAAAGATTCCGGTTCCCAAGGCACGATATGCACAGGTAAAGAGGGAATATATGCTGTATAAGGGAGAAGAATAACATGACATTCTGGGTATTGGCATTTATTGCGGAAATGCTGGAAGTAAAAGGAACGCTATACTTTTTTGATACTTTTATGGAAAAAAGAGATGGCGGATATAGGAACAGATATAGATTTTTTGTTTATTGCGGAGTGCTTTATCTGGTAGCAGTCACAGGGGCATGGATCGGAATGTTAAAATGTATCCCGATTATACTGGTTATGTCTTTCCTGAATCTGGCTTATTATGAAGTTTCCTTCCGGCAGAGTTTTTTGTTTTCAATCATCAACTATACAATGCTTGTATTGATTGATTATGTGACTGTTTTGCTGGGAAGAGGAGGTTCAATCCAAGAAAAATGGTTTTTACAGGCACTGATATCAAAGACGGTTTTTATCATTCTGATGTTGTTTATCAGAAGATTTAGCAAGACAAGAAAAAGCTGCGGTCTGATTACAGGAAAAGAATGGTTACAGTTTTTCTGTGTTCCTGTATTTACGGTGGTCGGTTTCATTCTTATGTTTTATTCAGAAAACGATGATATGCAGAATGTATTTTTATTTCTTTCGGTGGGACTGGTTGCGATTAACCTTATCC